>OAWJ01001010.1_pt1 | contig 18247 bp, 19 predicted proteins | sample 1517021 | NCBI WGS metagenome assembly OAWJ01 (sample SAMEA2580121, study PRJEB22360) | human gut metagenome | biome: human gut; feature: human-associated habitat; material: faeces | place: Denmark | collected 2008/2010
TGACAGAAAGTGAAACGTATCAAGTCAGATAAGTGGGAGATAAAGCGCCTGTAACAACCTACCCCAAGGGTACCGCCATCCGTAAGCGTGCAAAACACACACGCTAACGGGCTGCCATGTGATTGGTTTTGCTGCTACAAAGGATTCGCAGGATCCTTTGTATGCACGCTAAGGTGTAACCTCAGATGGAGATTTAAAACTCCACCTGATGGAAGAAAAACTTTATTGGTTGAAGCGATAGTATGATGGCTACGGAAGGCTAAGTGGGTGGAAGTTTTAGCCCCTTTGGGGCGGAGACATAAGGAAGATTCTGATTATTAGGTGTTGGATTCCCAGTAGGGATACTTTCAGTGAAGAATATGGACCCCGGCAGGTTATTGGCTGAATTTGTTTAAGAAATTGGATTTGTGGAGTTTGTTGGCGTACTTAAATGAGGAGATTTTGTTGGGCCGGCGATGGAAGGAGTGATTGTGGTTTGAACAGGGAAGAATATCTTGCATTTCAGAAGGAGCGGATTGCGAAAGTTACCCTGATCATGGAGGAGATTTATGGAGGGCTGCCAGGGATTTTTACGGCGGAAGAGTTTCCGAAGTTTCTTTCTTTTTTTGCCCGTTGGAATCACTATCCTGCGTTGAATGTAGTGTTATTATATATGCGGTGTCCTCATGCAACGTATTTGGCGGGATTTCAGCGGTGGAAGGAATTGGCTTTAGAGCAGGGGCGTTCTGAAAAATATCCGATTCTCAAGGTGGAACAAAGGAAGAATGGGATCCCGTTATTGATTCCATTTTCTTTGAGTGATCTTGAAAGGGGGCGTATCGCAAAACGATATTTAGAGTATCATTCGGTATTGGTCTTTGATGTATCTCAAGTTCATTCGATTTTGACGCCTCCGGTATTTTCTCCTTTTGTGGATTTACGGTCTTATGGGTTTCGAGAGTTTTGTTTGATCCTACGGTATCGGTTACAGAATCAGGTTTCTATTTTGCCTGGGGTGCCACATCGATACTTCCGGCTTGGTGGAGCTTATATAGAAGGAAATAAGATCTTCTATAATGGAGCGCTGGGGGATCAGGAAAAGGCCGAGGGGATTTTGGAGCAGGTGATTCGTTTTCACGGGGAGAGGCTTTATGGAAAAGATGCTTCTTTCCCATTGATTTTATATGCGGCAACGTATATGGTATTTTCTTTTTTTCAGTTTCCGGTGGAATCGTTTCGGTTTGAGCCGGTAGCGGAACTTCAGAAAGAGCCTCCAGAGGTCTTATTACATCTTTTATCGGCTGCGGGAGAGATTATGAAGAAGTGTATTTTTGAGGTTTACATGGGGCATCAAGCATTTTTAAGGGATTTTGTACATCCGGAAGAGGATCAGTTTTTACGGCAGCTAGAGGAACGGTTGTACGAAGAATACAATAAAGAATAAAGAGTAACGAATGAATGCGGACGGAAGGTTATTGGCTGAAGCGATAGTGTAATGGCTGCGGAAGATTAACTGCGCGGAAGTTTTAGCCCCTGCGGGGCGGAGATATAAGGAAATGGCTTATTTTGAGGTTATTGGATATTTGGAAGTGGTAGGATAGATGGCAGTTGCAGGAACAGGGATAACGAAAGCCTATCAGTTATTTTTTTTGCTGTTTCTCAGTTGTGGAAGGAGAGGAATAAGGTATGACGGGAAAGGAACAGGAAGCTGTTTTGGAGGAAATCAAGAGATATTATGAGGTGTGGTTGAGGGAAAGTGATTTGACAGAAGAGATTTTGTTACGTTTTTCGGAGACTGATTTTTTTGAGGTTCATACAAGGATTGTGGACGGGGTTCTTGAGGTTGGGATGTATTTTGGAGAAGAACGGGAGTTACTTGGTTGTCCGTTGGTGTCACCATCGGCTGAAGATAATCAGAATTTTTTCCTGAATGCTTCTTTTTTGTTGTTATACATTTCCGGGAAGCTGGATAAGGCAAGGTGGGAGTTGATTGGGAAACGGGAAGAGATGCACTTTTTCCAGGATCGAGTGATAGAAATAATAAAGAGTAAAAAATAAACCCTCCAGAATCGCACTAGAAAAAGTGAATGCCTGCTTGTGCAGTCGCTTCCTTTTTCCTTGCGTGCAATAAATAAAGAATGGAATCTCAGGTGAAAGGTTATTGGCTGAAGTGGTAGTGTAAAGGCTACGGAAGGCTAACTGGGTGGAAGTTTTAGCCCCGCGGGCGGGGCGGAGATATAAGGAAGATTCTGATTGTTGGGTTGGATTCCTGAAAGAATGATGGTTTTAGCGGGCGGAATCTGTGGAGTTTTCAGGGAATGATTAGAAGAAGTTGGAAAGGGGTTCGAGATGTATTTTGACTTTAATGAGATCAATATTATGATGCAGAACATGAATTCTGCGAACCGGGAAGAGTTTTTGAAACAGTTGAATGTGTTGGAATGGTATACGCAGGATTCGGCCTTGCGCAGCTCTATTGGGGGGTTACGGGAAAAGATTTGTGAACTGACGGATGAAGAATTTCAAGGATTATATCAGGATATTAAAGCAGGTGGTGTATCGACGATGGAAGGATATGTATTTGGGAATTAAGATAGGAAAGTTCTTGCAGTATATATCCGCAAGCGGTATAATCAAAGATAAAGTATGTGTTTTACAGGTACAAAGAGGGACGGAAAGGCAGGCGGAATATGGCGATTAGGAATGAGGAGCTGGAAATCAAGCAGTTAGAATATGATCTTGCCATGCAAAAAGTATGGCAACAGTGTGAAGAGGAACTTTCGGATTTGGAGTGCAGGCTTTTTTCAGAGGCGGAAGGGCATGTTTTTTCATCTTTTACATTTGGAAGGGATGAAGAGACGGTATTTCCACTTATTTTCTTACATCCATCCGGCTGGTATCTTTTTCTTACTTCTGATAAAGAGCTGACGGATCCAAAGCTTTGGGAAGAGCTTCGGGATTGGCAACAATATTTTCTTACATTTTTGAAAGAAATTTCGGAAGATCAGGTCACAATGTATGTTTTGACGCAGGGACCGATTTGCCAGAAGCTTTTTTATGGGTTATACAATTCTGGCAGTGAGTTTTTAACGCCGATTTCCGATTTCCAGGAGACCGTTTTTTACGAATTGGAGGAAAAGAAACCCTGTTATACCTATGATGAATTAGCGGCATTTTCTGCGAAGATGGAAGCATTGGCTGATGGAGCAGAGGAGGAGGTTTTACCAAACTCCAATTATTATAAGGACAAGACTGGGTTGTATGTGAAAAAGCACGGGGATTGGAAACGAGTTTCGGAGTTGGATCCGGAGATGTATTATCGATTGACCTTGTTTGGAGGTTTTTTTGGGTTACATAAGTTTTATGCAAAGCAATATGGGAATTTCCTACTTTACCTTTTTACTTTCGGATTTTTCGGTGTCGGTTGGTTTTTTGACATGGTGGAAATTTTACTGGAAGTAGCAAAGGACAAGGAAAAGAGGTATATTTGTCCGTTTGAGAATCGGAAACAAAAGATGCTTACTTTTGCTGGCGGGGCCATTGGGCTTCTTAGTTTTCTCATTATTTTTTTGAAAGTTTTATAAAGGTTTGGCTTGGGATTTTGGGAGTTATGATTTGACGCAAAACACTCGTGATTTTAGTCATGAGATGAATGCTGAAACAAGAAATTAATTTGACGTGGGTTGCAATCCCGCGTCAATCATAAACGACTCTAAAGAGGGCTTGTTCACTAAATTCATGCTATGCACTTATTAAGTGAGCCAATGCCTCCGCGAGGATGTGCATGGATTTTGATAGGAAATATGTCTGCTAAAGCAGACCAAAATCCAGCACCAAGACTCGCAAGCGAGATCTTGAATTCTATCTGTGGCTTGGGACTGATTTTGCGCTCTTTTCAAAAGAAAAAGCAGCGTTATATTAAGTCAGTTATCAGAGTTTAAATCAGGGTGTAATTTGTGCAGGGAAAGGATATTTTATGGAAAAGGTACAAGAATCTATCAGGTTGGTTGGTAAACGAGTAAAGTTTTTACGGGAGTCACGAGGATGTACACGGAAGGAATTGGGAGAAGCGATTGGGCGGACGGAACGAATGATTGATTATTACGAAAGTGGTTCCAGAGTCTGTTCTTTACCGGTATTATTTCAGATTGCCAGATATTTTGGGGTCCCGGTACAATGGTTTTTTGAGGAGAAGTCAGAAAAAAACAAACAGTCCCTTCATACAGAAACGGATTCTGGAAGAAAGGTTTCTTAATCCCGCTGGTGAAGCAGAGTCATAAAGAATATTCTTTTTAAGTAAGGCAATAAATCATTGGGGTTTATTGCCGTTTTTGTTTAAAGAAAAGGTACTATAAGAGTAAAGAATGAAATTTCAGGCGGAAGGTAGTTGGTTGTTCGGGAGGTTAACGGTTTTGATCACGTTTAACAGGCGCTAATACGCCCACTTCAAACTGACAGAAAGTGAAACATAGTAAGTCAGATAAGTGGGAGATAAAGCGCCTGTAACAACCTACCCCAAGGGTACCGCCATCCGTAAGCGTGCAAAACACACACGCTAACGGGCTGCCATGTGATTGGTTTTACTGCTACAAAGGATTCGCAGGATCCTTTGTATGCACGCTAAGGTGTAACCTCAGATGGAGATTTAAAACTCCACCTGATGGAAGAAAAACTTTATAGGATTAGAGAAAGTTTTAGCCCCGCAGGCGGGGCGGAGACATAAGGAAGATTCTCATTGATGGGTGTTGGATTCCCGGAAGAGTTGTAGTTTTGGAAAGGAGGAACGCAGGCTGGGGTTTGCGGGAAGGCAGTATGGATGAAAGAAAGAGGTTGTTTGTGGACATGGATGGGACATTATTTCGGTTTCATGATGACATTGTGGATGAGGATGGTGTTGTACAGATCGAGAAGATGTACGAACCGGATTTTTTTCGGAATTTGAAACCTTTTGAGAATGTGATTGTCGGGGTACAAATGTTTATGCTGGAGCATCCGGAAGTGGAGGTTTTTACGTGTTCTTCGGTGGATCGAGAGAGTCAGTTTGGGTTTATCCAACAGAAGAATGCATGTATGGAGGAATATTTACCGGAGGTTGATTTGGAACACCGGCTTTATCCGGCGGTTGGGACGAACAAAGCAGACATGATTCCAGGCGGGGTAACGAAAAACGATTATTTACTGGACGATTACAACAAGAATTTAGAGGAATGGCTTTTGGCCGGTGGTTCTCCCATTAAGTGCAGGAACAACATCAACCATCGCGGGCTTGGGGCTTATGGTGGAGACAAGGGGGCAATTTGGGAAGGTCCCATTGTGATGCATAATTTTACGCCGGAGCAGGTATGCAGGGATTTGGCTTGTTTTCTGTGTTTACCGTTGCGGGAAAGAGAGGGTAGAAGCAAATCCTCCTTGGAAGAAAAAATTCATGAAGCAAAGGGGGTAAAAAAAGCAATCAAGAATAAAGAACAAAGAATAAAGAATGAGAGACAGAGAGAATAAAGAATATGAAAACCGATTGGGTATTGGTTCATATGGTAGGGTGAAGGCTGCGAAAGGTAGAGAGAAAGTTTTAGCCCCTTTGGGGCGGAGACGTAAGGAAAAAGCATTGTTTAAAGTGGTTGGATTCCTGGAAGATAATGGAATGGATTGCAGGGAATATTCGAATATATCAGAGCAAATTCGAGAATATATGAAAATATTAAAGTATACATGAAAATAGCAAACATTTGTAGTATTGGCATTCTGCAAAGGTAATGATCTAGAGAAATTTTTTTGAAAAAACATAGGTGTTTTCGGCAGATATGGTGACGTGTGCGGTATTATTAAGTATGGAATATTTTTGATAGGAGGATTTTACATGGGTGTATCGTTAGAAGAACAGGAGATCGTGATTCAGGCGAATCGAGATGAGAGTTTTGCAACGATGTATATTACAGATCGTACTTGGATGACGAAATTAGATAAGCGTGTGGAGGCAAATCCAAAGCTTTTTCAGGTAGTGGAAGAACACAAGGTTGCAGGAGAGGTAATTGGGAAGACGTATCGGTTCCCGAAGAAAATGATCACCATTCGTTCTGGGGAAGTTGTTAGAAGAGAATTGACGGAAGAAGAAAGAAAACAGAAGGTGGAGCGGATGCAGGACGGACTTCGAAAGTGGAAAGAGAAAAATAATAAAGAATAACTGTATGTGAGGAAGTTTTAGCGGGCGAGGCCCGCGGAGACATAAGAAGTGTTTTTTGGTGAAGTATCTTGACTGAATCTGGATGTTGTTGGATTCAGGATTATGAAGTTACAAAATTGGTGAAAAGGAGAAGGCAGAATGGATACAAAGAGAATGCAGGTTATTATTGAAAATTTGATGGGAGAGTTACAGAAAGAAATGGGGGCAAGTAATCAGGTGTTTGCTGATTATTTGGAAAAAGCGATTGGGATTACGTCGGAGGAGTTACAGAGTTTGAAGGAGCAGAGACCGGAAATTCCTATGCCTGATCCTACAATTAGCGTGAAAGAGATGCGGGATTATGGTTATGGTTGGGAAGGCATGCTGCCGTTACAGAAAGAGGCTGCGGAAAAACTTTTTCATGAGGACTCTATCGAATTATTTAAACTTTACGACGATGGTTCTGAAGGGGCTCTTGATGAAATTGAAGAATTGGAAGCACATGCTGAAAGGAACGGTTTATTTGGCGTGGAAAAGGAAGCTTGGGAAAGATTATATGAGCGCAAGAATCTGAAAGAGCAGGGCGTAGAAATGAATGCCGGGTTTGCAATTCGTCAGGAGATTACTTATGACAATTTAGATGGAGAGGCTTGTGCGATTGTCTTAGGGGAAAAGGAGACTTCCCATGGAATGCAGTATGTGACCTGGCAGAGAGACAGTGAAGGTGGTTACAATCACGGGCATTATTTTGAGGATAAGGATGCGGCGAAGTTGGATCTCTTCAGACGAGGGCTTGAAAAGTCGAGTGTAGATTTACGCGGGAAATACATGGAAGAGGATGCATTATCGGATATTGATGCAGCGCTTTCCTATGAGTTTTCGGAAAAGCAGGTGGATAAGCTTCTTGAAAACGGTGCTTTTAAGGAACGTGCGCTGCATGCGTATTACAATGTGGATCACAGTTATGAGAATGATGCGTTACGGGAAACGTTGGAGGATTTGTATCATGAGATGAAGCGGGATGGAATTTTGGTTCCGGAAGAGATGTTTGATTTTGTTGGAGAGAAACCATGTACGATTGTTACAGAGAAGGGAGAAACCATTGCGGATGTGCAACTTGCGGCCAATGGGGTGGATCAGATTTTTTATCAGTCCGAAAACAAGCGCGATGTGATTCCTTTTGTGGACGTGAAAGAGGTTCTTTGTGAAGGAAAAGAGGTTTATTCAAAAGGGTTTGATGTGGAATTGACTGCAGAGATTGTGGATTCCATTCATGACATGATCGATCAGGAAAATGAAAAGGAATCTTTGGAGGCGAAAACTGCGAGATATTATGTGAATAGTGTGTGGAATTATGAACCAGATACTTCAGGAAATATAACTGATTTTACTGAAATTGGGGTTGCTACAAAAGAAGACGAATTATACGATGGAGACAACTGTATTGGTTCTCATGATGGATTTTATTTTAATTTGTATGATTCTTTGGAAAGCGCAATTAAAAATAGTGGATATATTGCTGATAAAATTAAATTTGTAGGTTTATCTGAGGAGGATATGGAAACTGCTTCTATGATTGTTCGCAGGCTTATGAATGATCAGGATTATCTAAAAAATTTTGAACGAGAAATGGATGAGGCTTCTCCTTTTGATGAAAAAGGATTAGATGAGATTCATGACATGATTGATCAGGAAAATGAAAGGGAGTCTTTGGAGGCGAAGATATATGAAATTCCAGAAGGAATGGATGAAGATGAATATTTGATGGAAAAAGTTTTAGAAAAGGCGGAAGAGCTAGGCTGGGGGGTTACACAAAGCGATGGTTACGTTATGTTTAGCCAGTTTAGTCCTGCCGGGCAAGATTTTAACATTGAAGTTTATGGAAATGAAATGGTAGACGATCTCCTTTATGATATCCATGAATTTTATGAGAATTATGATGTTTCTGAAGAAGTCTCTCTTTGGACAGATAATAGTGGGCATGGACGTAATGGTGCTCTATATGAGATTGAGGATTTGGTAAAGGACATGAAATGGTGTGAGCAGGTGATTTTGGATTTACATGATAATTTAAAAGAGTTTGCAGATAAGTTAGAGGGAAAATTAGAAAAAAGTTCTCAAAAAGAAAGTTTAACGGCGAAAATTGGGAAAGCGGAAGAGGAACGGCTGCAAGGAGCAAAGACAAAAAGTATATCCGAAGCAAGAACGGAATTAAAGGAATGTTTTGGAGAAGAAAGAGCATAAAGAAAATAAATGAAAGAAGGGAAATCGCGAGGAGTGCAGAGGTATGGTGTCGTCTTACTGTACCGCAGGCGGTTTCATTACAGGATAAAAAGTTGTTCAGGAGGTAAATGGTAGGTATGAATTTTGGAAAGATGAGGAAATTTGAAGAATTACAGCAAAAGGTTTTTGAGCAGACCGGCGGTGAGATGCCGCTGATTACACTTTATTCTGCAGAGGATGGAGTGGCGGTTCACAATCCGTTTTTGGATGTGACGGGAAGAGAGGCGGTGGATCCGGTGATTGCTTATGGAGAAGCGGCATTGTCTGCGTGGGAAAAGAACATTGCGGGAATTGAACAGGAAATGGGTTGTCCGGTGGAAGAAATGGAGGCTTATCAGCTTCGGGATTATCTTGGCGGGAAGTTTTACCAAGGAAAAGAAGTACAGCCGGAATGGATGGAGGCTCTGACTTGTGAAGAGATGATGTTTGAAAAGTCAGAGGAAGATCTGGTGGTATCTGATACGGTGTCTTTCTATGTGCCATTGTTTGATGGGTTTGAGAAAGTGATGCCAGAGGCGGCGCTAGAGCTTGTGGCGCCGGTTGATGAGGATAAGCAGCTTAATCTGTATGCGGTATATGATATTGCGAATGAGACGGTTTCCTTGCGTGGAATCTGCAATGAGAAGGAATTTGAGGCAGAATTAACGGAAGGTGCAGGATCATTTTTGAAAGAAAAAATAAGTGCTTATGTGGAACTTTTGGAAGGGAAAGACTTGAAGACGGTTGCTGAAGAGATGGTGGATGAGGAGATTAAGGCGGTTTTGAAAGAGACTGTGGAAAAGGAACACTTTGCAAAATCGGATGAGAGTGGATATTACCAGGTTGAGATGTATGCAGATTACAGGGAAACAAATGAGTTTCTATTAAAAGATGCATATGACAATCGCGATTCAGTGGATTTTAAACCTCTTTTGATGGATACCATTTCAGAATCCTATATGGATGCACGAATGGAGTATGAGAATGAGTTGTTGGAGAAAGCAGGATTTACACTGGAGAATCCGTTCTATGACCGGGTACAGGAAATTCAACGGGAATTCATTTCTTTTGAACCGGATTATGATCATTTCTTAAATGATGATGTGAAGTTGAATCTGCTTCTTGGAACGGATTTTGAACGGAACAGCGATTTTGTCGATATTCATGAGAATCTTGCACGGCAGATTGACAAGGAAGCGTTTACTGAGATGCAGGAGGATGTGAAGAAGTATGGCACGGTCATTGAACAGCCGGATAATGCTCTGGTGTGGCTCATGAAACAGCAGGGATATACCATGGAGGATTTGAAACAGGTCAAAGAGGAGTATGATACGTTCTTTTATGATGAAGAAGGTTCTACCGGGAAGACTTATGATGAGTTCCGGGAAAGTCATTCTCCGTTTTTGACTTCTGTTTGTCAGGAGTTGGAGAATCAGAGTTACAGTATGGGTTGTTTGACGGTCTTGATGAAATCTACCTTAAATGAGATGGCAGAGATTCTGGAGAAGAATACGGAGACCGGGGAGCGGGTTCCGAAAGAGATTGTGTTTCCGAAGGATACGATGGTTGGTATCTTCAATCCGTGGAACGGAAGCGGCAGCGTGTTGGAGATTGAACTGGAGAAGGAATTGGTTCTTCCAACGGAACTTATCTGGGATTTACAGGTGGAAGGTGTCAAACCGGAATGGACGTATACGGTAGATCAGACCTACGGACTGGTTGGAGATGCATGGAAAGAGTGTAAGGAGGTTCGTGGAGTAGAGTCGGAAGGAAAAGAAAAAGAAGTGGAAAAGGTAGATTCTCTTGCGGACAAGATTGCGCAGGCGAAAGAGCAGGTTCAGAAAGGCAATCAAGAACAAAGAACAAAGAATGAAGAATTAGAAAGATGATCGAGGTGTTTTATATGAAAGATATTGATTTTTTAAAGATTTGTAATGAGGAAAAACAGAAGCTTGGTATGGATGGGACAAAAGCGTGGGAAGTAGCGATTCAGAATGCGGTGGAACAGGCTGTGCCGGATCAGGATTGGTATCAGACTACGAAAGTGGATATTTTTGAGGAGTTATTGAGTGGAAAAGCGCCTTTACTGGTTTGTGAAAAGGTTTGGCAGGATGTTGAACAGGAATTGGGGCGTGACTGGAAAGGGAAGGATGGATTTTTTATTGAAGTTTCTGAGGGGGATGACGAGTTAGCGGAATTTATCATTGAATCCGCTTGGAATTCTTCTGATCCAAAATTGAAAGAATATCCGACGGCGATTCGGTTTGAAGTTCCGGAGACGGGAAGCTATCGTTTTCCGGTTTCTATGAAACATGCGGAACAGTTATTGAAGGAGATTGAAGCTGGTGTAAGTGCATTGGGCGAGCACGATACTACAACAAGTGTTCTTTTTACCGCTTTGGCGAAAAAATTGCTGCCGGAAATAAAGCGGGGCATGGATGGAAAGCCGGGGATGGAAGCGCTGCAGGAAAAGGTGGAGGATATTGAGGAACTTTTAGACGGAAAGGACCGAACCATTGAGCTTTATAAAAATTATGGATGTCTGGCGGCAGAAAAGCGGGTTGTTTATACCTATGGTGGAGAGGCAGAGACGGCAACATGCAGTGAAGTGATTCAGGCGAAGATTCCGAAAGGGTGGGAATTATATGAGACTTCATTGGGTGACAAAATGGTACAGGCTCCATGGGGTTGGAATTATGGGATCAATGAGGTGCTTTCCGGGAATGAACATCCTTGTTTTTTTGCGCTGGACAAGCATGGAAGAGAACATTTTGCGAGGTTAAAGGTACAGGGAGAGCATGTGGAGAAAAAGACTGGTCTGGATGCGAAAATACAGGATGCGGTGAAAGAGAAGGCGCAGAAAGGCAATAAAGAGCAAAAAGTAAAGAATGAAGAATTAGAAAGGCAATAAGAAATAAAAAGTAAAGAGTAAAGAATAGATTCATGCGGAAGCGTATTGGCCGAAGCGATAACATAAAGGCCTCGGTAAGCTAAGCAGGTAAATTTTAGCGGGCGAGGCCCGCAGAGACATAAGGAAATGGATTGGTTGAAGTGTGTTGGTGAATTTCAGGAAGGAGAGAAGGTTAAATGGCTGAAAAAGCAACAAATGTAAAGCAGATTCGATTAGATATTGCGGCCCCGGCGGATTGGGACGGGGAAGCATTTTTACGAGGTTTATTGGAGGAGAAAGGGCTGACTGTTTTTGGCACTGAGCAGGAAGATTTGACGGAAGTTTATAAAGGCTTGGGCGTTCAGGAGAAGGATGGAACTTTTGGGGCATTTGGACTTTCTGAATCGGAAGAACCGGAAAAAACTATGGTAGAGAAATATGGGGAATTTGTAAAAGAACAGATTTTTTCTCATACAGATGCGGGGTATTACACGGAGAAGCAATATGAATTTTTGATTGCGCATGCGGATGAGATTACGAAGGAATTTGGAAAAGTTTCGGAAGCATGGGAAGCGGCACATCCGGACAAGGATTTGCCTTTGGATACGGAGCTTGGCATGGTGGATCGGGCGATTGTGGAGATGTCGAAAAAGGAGCCGGTTGTTGTATTTGCGAATCCGGTGAAGGATCATTTACCGCCGGTGGAAATGGATCTTTGCCGCGGGGATTTGGAGACCATTTTAGAGGCAGAGTTTAATGGTTGGGAAGTAGAGAAATTTTTTGATGAATATACTTGGGATCATGGGGATATTATCAAAATGTGTTTGGAGACGGAGAGATATCCGTTGCAACAGGGTTTTTCTGTGAATGACTTCACACAAGCGAATTATGTGATTACCATTTGTGATGAACCGAAAGATTTTCAACATGGAGTTTCTGACAAGGTTTATTGGGAGGAACATCTTACGGAAGATTTGGCAGATGATATTTTGCAAGATTACTATGGAAAATATTTTGAGATTGCCACGCCGCAAGGAGCTGTTTTGGCGGAAGGGGAGCTTAATAATTCTCTTTCTGAAGTGTTTATGCAGGTTGCAGAAAAGACTAGAAACGGGGAAGAAATGGACATTGATGGATATGCTTGCAGGGTAATTGATACATGGCAGAATGGAACCGAAGATTATGTTTTGGGGGAAGACAAGGAAGAAGGGGGTTTCTTTTATGCGCAGGTAACGGAGCGTGATGAACAATGGAAAGGTACTTATTTCTATGAATATGACAAACAGCCAACTCGTCAGGAAGTGGAAGAGGATCATTTGAATAGAATCAGTGCGTTAGAGATTGATCGGCAGGAAGCGGAGTATGGTGCGGATGGAAGACGGGCGTTTCCACATTTGCATGATGAGGAACCTGGTGTGATGCAAGATGGAAAGAAACCGAAAATTGAGACGCTGATTCAGTCGGCGGCAGGAAAGATAGAGAAACAGGCGGAGAAGTCTGGAGTGATACAGAAACAAAGTGATAGAGAATTTTGTAAATAGAGTGATATATAGAGGAGCAATTGGAACATGGAGAAACAACGTGAAATGGAGATTGTAAAGCAGGCATTTGTTCTTTTAGACAAAGAAGATTTAACGGATGCGATGGTAGATGAGGCTTTTGGATTATTGGGTAAGGTTTTTGATGGGGATTGTTTGAAACAAATTCAAAAGGGGTTTGAAGACGGGTTAACGCCAGAGCAGGTTTCGGTCTATGCAAACCCGGAGTTTACAGGGACACAGATGGATCAGATTCGCTGGGGTTTTGAAAACCGACTGAGCATGGAGCAGGTATTGGTATATGCAAAACCGGAGTTTGAATGGGGTCATATGGTACAGATTCGCCTGGGGTTTGAACATGGTCTAAGTATGGAGCAGGTGTCAGTATATGCAAAACCGGAGTTTGAATGGGATCAGATGGGACAGATTCGCCTGGGGGTTGAACGTGATCTAAGTATGGAGCAGGTATTGGTATATGCAAAACCGGAGTTTACAGGGAATCAGATAGAACAGATTCGCATGGGCTTTGAAAACCGACTGAGCATGGAGCAGGTATTGGTCTATGCAAAACCGGAGTTTGAATGGGATCAGATGGGACAGATTCGCTTTGGCTTTGAACATGGTCTAAGTATGGAGCAGGTGTCAGTATATGCAAAACCGGAGTTTACATGTGAACAGATGAGGGAGATTCGCGTTGGTTTTGAACAGAGTCTAAGTATGGAGCAGGTGTCAGTATATGCAAAACCGGAGTTTACAAGGGATCAGATGGATCAGATTCGCTTTGGCTTTGAACATGGTCTGAGTGTAGAACAGGTGTCAGTGTATGCAAAACCGGAGTTTACATGTGATCAGATGAAGCAGATTCGCTGGGGATCTGAACAGGGTCTGAGTATGGAGCAGGTGTCAGTGTATGCAAAACCGGAGTTTACATGTGATCAGATGGAAGAGAAACGTGTTGATTTTATCGCTGAAAAGGAGGCATCTGTTTCCGTCAAAAAGCCGTCTTTGGCGGAGAAAATTATGGCAGCGAAGAAAGAGCAGGGGCAGGCTATAAGTAAAGAATTGGAAAAAAGCAGGGGCAATGAGGAGCTGGCGAAATAAAAATAAAGAATAAATACATTCTGCCTTTGGCAGAATGCAGCCCTAACGGGCAGCAAAGAACAAAGAATGGGTGCAAGTGGAAGGTGATTGGCTACTCGGTAGGTTATTGGACGCGGTAGGGTGAGAAGATTTACTGGCCCGGTACCCGGGCGGAAGAAGAACGAAGTTTACAATAGAGGGACAAGACATGGGAAAAACAAAAATAAATGAAGAAAAATTGAAACAATATCTGCAAGAAGAAAAAATTTTGGAATTTGATTCAGCCAAAGAATGCATGGAATATTTCAATGTCTATGATTATCAGAACTTTCAAACGGTGGAAGAGATGAAGGAATATCAGGGGGAATATGGGTTTGGTATTGGCGAGAAATGGTATCATATTGATTTTGATGAGGCGTTGGATGTTCGGGAAGAGCTTGAAAAGGAACAGGGTGTGATTCCGGCATTTCGGGAAAAAACGGAGGAATGTTTTCACGAATTAGGAGGATACCGTGCTTCAGAGCTTGAAGACCTTCTATGGAATGAGGTTGCGGAGCGTTTGGATGAGGCTGGTCTTTCTGAGGAGATTACGTTGGTGGATCTGGTGATTTCCGGAAGTCGGTGTCGAGGGTATGAAAGGGAGGATTCCGACTTGGATGTAGTATTGGAGTTTTCCAGTGATACGTGGCGGGAGGATTCATTTTTTGATTTTTTACATGAAGAAGCGTTTTCTATTGATGGGATTCCTGTAGACATCAATCCGATTACGGAAGGGAAAAGCGGGACATTGGAAGCGTATTTGCCTGGGGTAGAGGAATATTTGGCAGAGCAGGAAGAAAAAGCGAATGCTGCGTTATTGCGAAGGGCTGATGAGTTGAATGGGTGTTTTGGATGTTTTGCATGGGTTGGCAAGAATATGGTTTCTTTACCAGCGGAATATGATGATTATTTGTCCGATCATGAGCAGAGAAGGTTATGTGAGGTGCTTTTGAAAGGACAGAAAAAGCCTCGTTTGGATGAAAAGATAAAAAGCGCTGCGAAGGCATGTGAAACAGTGAGCAATAAAGAACAAATCAATAAATCCTGCTCTCTGAGCAGATAGCAAACGAAGGTTTATTCACTAAAGCGGAAGCGTAATGTTTCCGGGAGGTTCAGAATATGATTTAGCCCCGCAAGCGGGGCGGAGACGTAAGAAAGACGTTCTTGATTCAAGTGAGATGAATTATAAAGAACAGGAAGGAAGTATTGGGTTATGAATACAAAAATTAATTATTTATATCGGGATGGAAGTAATTATAAACAACCAAATGAATGTGTGGTCCGTGGTGAGATTACGCCGGAACAGATTGAGAAGGTTATGGGTTCTTTGGAAGGTGGAGAATATTTTGTACCGGAGAAAGTAGGGCTACCAGAGAATCGTTTTGAGAAAATTACGGAAGATGATCATATTTGGTTTGAGCTTTCTGCAGATGGGTTTTCAAAGACTGAGGAAGCACCGGATATGGATATGACAGTGGAAGAGTTAGTGAATGCTTTCTGTGAGCAGGAAGGACGCTGGGAAGAGGGCGTTGATTTGGAGCGGTTTATTGTTGAAGAGTTGGAGGAAGAAGAGGAATTAGAATCGGTAGAGGCAAAAATTCAAAATGCGGTGAAGAAGCGGGAAGAAGAGAGCAAAGGGGAAATGGTAGAAAAAGAGAATGTGAAACAGGTAGAAAGATAGGAGATGATAATGTTATGAAACTTTTTGCAAGAGTCATTGAAGGAAAGCAGGAATGGGAAGGGGCTGTGTTTCAGGCGGAATGCAGTCAGGATGGATATAATGTGTTATGGGAAAGAGGAAAAGAATTATGGGATGCAGGGAAACTTTCTAAGTATGAAATTGGGTCATTTACGGATTCTTATCAACTTTTTTGGGGAGATCGACCGGATATGATGAATTTTGAAAAGAATCGGCTGAAAGATGATTTTGAAGAATGTCTGAAAGAAGAATATGAAAGTTATCAGAGTGACGATTTCCAGAATGATGTTTTGGAGATGGAATATCTTTTGAAAAGGCAGGATTCATGGTTTCAGAATCCGAATTTTATGGAGTTTCTCCCGACTGATGGAAAGGGGAAAGAAGAAGAGACGTTTAAAATTTATGGAATTATTCACCAGTTTGAGCGTCCTGATTATTCTTCCTCTGAGGTGTCGATTGCGGTAGATTTAGATGAAAAAAGGGAACGTTTGATTCCAGAAGATTGTCAATTTCTTGTTTTTGCAACGGTGAATCCAAAGAGTGTAATCAAGATAGAAGAAGTTGCGCTTGGCAGTGATGACGAGATTTCGTTACTTTCACCAATGGAGAAGGAGCAGATTGCAAAGTTTGTTGCAAATGCATATGCAAACGAAATTCTTCCTCAGAAATTAGAAAATGTAAGAGATTCTATAAAGGAATTGAATGAGAAAATGGATTCGATTTTAATTGAGGAATATTCGGCTAAAATGGATTTACTGGAATGTCAAGAACAGTTATTATCTTCTTTTGTTGGATATCCGATTGTTCCTTCCATTGAGTTTTTTCAAGAAAAATCAATTGGTATTGAAGAGTTTACCTGTTCTGATTGCAGTTCCAAAAAATCTCTTATAGAGCAGATAAATGGAGCAAAAAAGGCACAGGATATTGGAGGGAAAACAGAGGGGAAAGCGGTTGAGAAAGAAAGAGAAAAATAGTGAATAAACGGATAATGCAAGGTAGTCATCCGGCCATTGGTCAATAAAAATGCAGGGCATGAAAAAGGAAAAAGAGTTGTGCGATTAAGTATGAAAATTTCATCTTTTTTAAACCTACCTCTTGCGTTATAATAAGGTTAGACACCATATCAATTGGGGATTGGTAAATTAAATATATACAAAAGAGCATGACTTTTCGGGAGAAAAGTATTCCTAGTGATAGTTTACAGGAAACATGCTTTTTTTTGTGCTTTTTGGAGGTTTGTGTGATGGAGCAATTATTGGTTTATGGTCAAAGAGTAGAAGAACTTTTAGAACAGATGGCAAAGAGTTCTTTATGGCAGGTACGATTATCTATAGCGAAGTACAAGGATACGCCCTTTTCTATTTTAGAAACATTAAGTAAGGATGAGTCGGATGAAGTTCGAATGGCAGTGGCAGAGCATCCGAGAGCAACGGTTGTTTTATTAGAAGAGATGAGTTTTGATCCATGTTGGATGGTTCGTTGGGCGGTGGCTTATCACATGTCTACTCCGAGAAAGGTGTTAGAACGGTTAGTACAGGATGAAAAATGGAGAGTACGATTGACGGCTGAACAATGCTTGGAGGAAGCGATTTCTCATTTAGAAAAGAAAAAAAGCATAGGAGTTCGATTGGTATGAAGAAGCCATTTGTTATCATTGGAATTTTGGGGATTTTTGTATTGTTTGGTAAATTAGGAACTCCTGAAATCGTAGAGTTTATGGATGTTCCAAGCAAAGAGGCGGAAACAGTTTTGGTGGAAGAAAAAGCAGATGAGAAGAATCAAGAGGGTATTCGAGAGGTACATTGGGATAATTTTAAAGTCGAAGTGAATGGAAAGGTATTGGCCTTTCCTTTTTCTATCTTAGAGTTGGAAGAAGCTGGATTTACGTTGGATGAAGAAGATACGGATGGCGCTGCGAAGGTACCGGCGGGGTCTTTTCGTTTGGCATGTTTTCAGGATGAAGAAGGGAATGAAATCATGGTCAGTTTATGGAATGAGTCTAAGAAAGAGAGGTCTTTTTTGCAGTGCAAGGTTGGAAGTTTGACGGTAGAGGGAGGTGCCGATGTGGTTTTCCCTGGAGGAGTAATGCTTGGGATGAAAGAGGAAGCGGTACTTTCTATTTATCCTGATTGGGCGGAACGTTCTGAATACGACGGGAAGATCCTTTACACTTGGGCGAAGGATGGAAATTATTATCAAAGTGTGGATGTAATGGTGGATGCAAAAAGTGGGGAAGTGGTCCATCTGACGATGACGATGTTTTCATGATTTTTCTTTGTGGTGTACTTTTACATTAAAGTCTGGAATTTGCGTGAATTGTACTAAAATAAACAGATACTTTTGCGCAAAAAAAATAGTACCAATCTGCATCGGTACTACTTTTCCTATATTACTTACAATTAATTTTTCTTTTCTAAGCTCCTTATAAATTTACGAAAACTTCCAAATAACATCCGAATCAATATCAAATATTCTATCTGTAAAATACTCCAATGTGACCAAGTAAAATTATAAAATATATTCCTGATAAAAAATAATTTCGCTTTTAGATGCACTCATGTAAATATGTAACATTATCACTAAAAACACTTCTTTTAATT
>OAWJ01001026.1_pt1 | contig 18045 bp, 17 predicted proteins | sample 1517021 | NCBI WGS metagenome assembly OAWJ01 (sample SAMEA2580121, study PRJEB22360) | human gut metagenome | biome: human gut; feature: human-associated habitat; material: faeces | place: Denmark | collected 2008/2010
AATCTGCTGATTTAATTTTATGGAACGGATTAAATTTAGAGCGTTGGTTTGAGCGTTTCTTCCAAAATATCAAAGATAAACCAGCCGTTGTGGTAACCGAAGGCATCACGCCACTTTCTATTTATGAAGGTCCTTATAAAGATGCCCCTAACCCACACGCTTGGATGTCGCCATCTAATGCGTTGATTTATGTCGAAAATATCAAAAATGCATTAGTTAAATACGATCCGCAAAATGCTGATACTTATCAAAAAAATGCAGCGGCGTATGCAGAAAAAATCAAACAGCTCGATAAACCTTTACGTGAAAAACTCTCACTGATTCCTGCCGACCAACGTTGGTTAGTGACCAGTGAAGGTGCCTTTAGTTATTTAGCGAAAGATTACGATCTCAAAGAAGGCTATTTATGGCCAATTAACGCTGAACAACAAGGTACGCCTCAACAAGTGCGTAAACTTATTGATTTAGTGAAAAAAAATCACATTCCAGTGGTATTTAGTGAAAGTACCGTGTCAGCCAAACCTGCTCAACAGGTAGCGAAAGAAAGCGGTGCTAAGTACGGCGGCGTGCTTTATGTAGATTCTCTTTCTGCCGCTGACGGTCCTGTACCAACTTATATTGACTTACTGAATGTCACTGTATCCACCATAGTCAAAGGATTTGAAAAATAATGACCGCACTTTCCGCTTCGATTTCCGTTAATGATGTAACTGTGCGTTACAACAACGGGCACACTGCAATTTATGATGTTGCCTTTGCATTACAAGGAGGAACCATCTGTGCTCTTGTCGGCGTAAATGGGAGCGGAAAATCAACGCTATTCAAAAGCATCATGGGCTTAATCAAGCCACAGCAAGGCAATATTGCGCTTTGTGGTTTGCCAATTAATCGAGCATTGAAACAAAATTTGGTTGCCTATGTGCCGCAAGCGGAAGAAGTCGATTGGCAATTTCCAGTCTCCGTTTATGATGTTGTCATGATGGGACGCTACGGCTACATGAATTTCCTACGCATTCCAAAAGCTGAAGACAAACAAAAAGTGCTCGAAGCGATGCAACGAGTAAACATCGAGCATTTAGCTGAACGGCAAATCGGCGAGCTTTCTGGTGGGCAAAAAAAACGCGTATTTTTGGCTCGAGCATTAGCACAACAAAGTAAGATTATCTTACTCGATGAGCCTTTTACAGGCGTGGATGTTAAAACTGAAAATGCAATTGTAGAACTCCTTCGCCAATTACGTGCTGAAGGCCATTTAATTTTAGTTTCTACCCACAACTTGGGTTCTGTACCAGACTTCTGTGACCAAGTGGTAATGATTAACCGTACTGTAATTGCTGCCGGTAAACGGAAGATACATTCAATCAGCATAATTTGGAAAAAGTCTTTGGCGGTGTATTACGACACATCAAATTATTGGGTGAAGATCTGCATAATGATGAAGATAAACGTGCAGTCACCGTGCTTACGGATGATGAACGCCCAGTTGTCTTCTATGGCGAAACCAAAAATGATCCGCCAGCAACGGCTGTAAAATCCTGTCGTCTGCCTCCGTCTGACAAGGAATAAGTCATGCTTGAATATTTACTGGAACCTTTCTCCTATGAATATATGCAAAAAGCCATGTGGATAAGTGCCACAGTTGGTGGCATTTGTGCCTTTCTTTCTGCCTATTTAATGTTGAAAGGTTGGTCATTAATTGGCGACGCGCTCTCTCATTCCGTGGTTCCGGGTGTGGCGATAGCTTATGCCTTTTCACTCCCCTATGCTTTAGGTGCTTTTTTTGCCGGAATTTTGGCCGCACTTTCCATTTTATGGATCAAATCCATTTCTAAACTCAAAGAAGATGCCGTTATCGGCTTTATTTTCAGTACCTTTTTTGCCTTAGGTTTACTGATTATTTCCTTGAATCCAACCTCGATAAATGTGCAAAACATCATTCTCGGTAATATCCTCGGGATTGCCGATGAAGATATTTATCAAGTAGCCATCATTATGTTGATTTGCTTGGTCTTATTGCTTATTTTTTGGAAGGATCTGTTACTGATTTTCTTTGATGAAACGCAAGCAATTACAGTCGGATTATCGCCGTTATTTTATAAACTCCTCTTTTTTACACTCTTGAGTGCTTGTGTCGTTGCGGCATTACAAACTGTCGGGGCGATTTTAGTGATTGCGATGGTAATCACACCAGGCGCAACCGCCTATTTACTTACTGACAAGTTCAAAACTCTTATCAAAATTGCCGTAGCATTAGGCGCAATCACTGGTTTCGTCGGTGTCTATTTAAGCTATTATCTGGATGGCGCAACAGGTGGTGTCATCGTGACATTGCAAACCGTGTTATTTTTATTAGCTTTTCTATTTTCGCCAAAATACGGATTAATCAGTCAAAAACGACGTAAGGTGGTGGATTATGACTGAGATGTTCGCCATTTTCGTTGAGCCATTTCAATTTGCCTTCATGCAAAATGCGCTACTCACGGCATTAGTGGTTGCCGTCATCTGTGCACTACTCTCTTGCTATTTGGTGTTGAAAGGATGGTCATTGATGGGGGATGCCATTTCCCATGCCGTCCTGCCTGGTATTGTATTAGCTTTTCTAGCCGGTATTCCATTGGTGATTGGAGCCTTTGTCTCAGGTATTGCCTGTGCCTTAGGAGTGGGTTATTTAAAAGAAAACAGTCGTATTAAAGAAGATACCGCGATGGGGATTGTATTTTCGGGAATGTTTGCCATTGGTTTGGTGCTGTTCACTAAAATCCAAACCTCACAACATCTTACACATATCTTATTCGGAAACGTATTGGGTGTAAGCCGACAAGAGCTGATTCAAACGGCTATCATCGCCTTGATTATTTTTATTTTGCTTGGATTAAAGCGTCGTGATTTTCTGCTTTATTGCTTTGATCCTAGCCATGCTCGCGTTGCGGGTCTCTCGCCTAAATTATTGCATTATGGCTTACTCACATTACTCGCGCTCACCATTGTGAGTACGATGCAAGTCGTTGGGGTTATTTTGGTTGTAGCGATGCTAATTGCACCAGGCATCACTGCTCTCACACTGACGAATCGCTTCGATAAAATGCTGGTTATCGCGATTATCAGTGCTGTGACCGCAAGCCTACTAGGCGTCCTACTTAGCTATCATTTTGATGCGTCCACTGGTGCTTGTATTATTTTATTGCAGGCCGTATTTTTCTTAATTGCCCTGATTTATAGCAAAATAAAAGTGCAGTTAAATTTCTAAATAAAAAAAGCTAACTAAGATGTTAGCTTTTTTTTATTAGGGATTGAGCTCAAGTAATGTTAGTGCTTCATAATGCGCTGTATGCGGGAACATATCAAATAATTGAATTTGAGTAAGTTTATAATTGGTTAGATTCTGCAAATCTTTTCCCATAGAAACAGCATTACAGCTGGAATAAAGAATAAAGTGCGGTTGCATTTCATTGAGAAATTCAGCAAGTTCCTTTCCAATGCCTCTGCGAGGTGGGTTGACGATCACCAAATCAGGTTTATTTTCATCTTGTGCTAAAGCAAAATTAGCCGCATCCAATGATTGAAATTTAACGTTATTTAGCCCTAACACTTGAGCAGATTGAGTCGCTGCTTGAATAGCGGATGGCGAAATTTCAATCCCGGTCAACTCCACGTCTTGTTGATGTTTGTCCTGCAAGGCTTTAGCGCAATGCAGTCCAAACCCTCCTACACCACAAAAAAGATCCCAAAGTTTAGTAATAGGTAAATCTAGCACCCAATCTTGTGCCGTTGCATATAACCCTTGTGCGACAAGTGGATTCGTTTGGAAGAAACCTTGAGGGCGAATAAAGAGCGGAATACCATTAAAGCTTTCTGATAAAGTATGCTGGTCAGTCAAAAAAATTTCTTTCTCACCTTCTAAGATCGCGGCGTGCTGAGGTTGGATATTCACACTCACCACTTCAAGTTGTGGTAATTTTTCCAATAGCCCTGCAAATTCACGTTGAATTAACGGCAATTTAGTTTCTGAACGCAATACAAAACGCAACATCAATTTTTTTGTATGTTGGCTTTCTGTAAGCAGAATATATTTGAGTTCACCTTTTTGTTTAGCTACGTTATAAGGAACTAAACCCGCGCGCCCAATAAAATCTTTTAAAATCTGGAATAGCTCTACAAAGCGTTGCGGATAAAGCGGACAATCACATAAATCTACCGCACTTTGTGGATCATTCGGGTCTTGTAAAATACCTAAAATGGGACGTTCAACCGCGCCACTCGCAACCATTTTCGCTTTATTACGAAAGGCAGATTCGGAGGAAAAAAATGGCGGATGCCAAATTAAATCATTACAATCTAATTTGGCAAGTTGTTGTTTAAGATGCTCTTCTTTCTTGGCGAGTTGCTCTTCATAAGGCATTTCAAGCCATTGACAAGAATGGCAATCGCCCTTTTGATAATGATGACAATCAATCATTTAGAAGCAAGCCACTCTTGTTGAAGTGCGGTCAGTTTTTGATGATTTTCAATCCAACGCGAAGTTTTTGTGAGTTCTGACCAATCAAAGGATTTTTGTTTAAAGAGCGATTTCAAGCGAGCTTGGCGTGCTGCAAAATGCTCTGTGGTTTCCTCTAATTTCAGATTATCAAGCACTTGAATGACACCTTCACGTTCATTGCAAAGCAATAATAAGTCACAACCAGCATTCAAGGCTTTTTCACTACGAGCCACAAAATCCCCCATAAAACCTGCGCCCTTCATGCCTAAATCATCAGAGAAAATCGCCCCTTGGAAGCCCAACTGTTTACGCAAAATTTCTTTTAACCAATAAGTCGAACCACTTGCTGGCTGGCTATCACATTGTGTATAAATCACGTGAGCCGGCATAATCGCATCAAGCTTACTCTGTTGAATTAACTGCTGGAATGGCAAAATATCATGATTAAAAATCACTTCTTTTGCACGCACATCATAAGGGGTTTCAAGATGAGAATCGGCTAAAACATGACCATGCCCAGGGAAATGTTTTCCCGTTGTTGCCATGCCTGCTTGGTGCATACCATCAATAAAAGCAGCCGCCAAATTGACCGCACTTTTTACATCGCAACCAAAACTACGATCGCCAATAGCACGACATTCATGCCCCAAATCCAACACCGGAGCAAAACTCAAATCAATATCTAGCGCCACCATTTCAGCCGCCATTTGCCAACCCGCTTCTTTCGCTATTTGGTTTTGCAGAGTTGAATCCTTAACTAATGCCGCAAAAGCTTGCATTGCGGGTAACTGAGTGAAACCTTCACGGAAACGTTGAACGCGACCACCTTCCTGATCGACCGTGATCAATAAAGGCTTTTTCACTCGTTGACGAATGGATTTAATTAGAGCTTGAACTTGCTGACGATCATAAAAATTGCGAGTAAATAAAATCAAACCGGCAACTAAAGGATGCTCCAGTAATTCAACTTCTTCTTGTTTGAGCTCATGACCTTCAAGGTCAATTAATAGTGTGGACATAAACTATTGTAAATAAAGACGATAATTAGTACTTTCTGTGCTTGGTTTTGGTAGTTCAAACACTTTCTTTTCTTGAGGTTGCAATAAAATATTGCCTGATTGGCTTTCTTGCTGATTCGGCCAAACTTGCGTTACACCTTGTGTGTTATACCAATAAAGATGATAAAGCACATTGAGTTGTTGCGTAGTTTTATTTTTTAAAGCCGCGGTATTATCAGACAAATCAACATCTAAAGCCGGCGCTAAATTTGCCGTCATATTTAAAATTGGCTTATTCGTTCCCACAATATTTGGTGTGGATGAACAAGCCGTCAAAAATAATACCGTTGCTGTAATGAGGATCTTTTTCATTATTTCGCCAACATTCTACCTAAAGGTTCACCACCAACAAGATGCATATGGATATGGAATACTTCTTGTCCACCGTGTTTATTACAGTTCACGATTAAACGATAACCGTTTTCGGCAATGCCTTCTTCTTTAGCGATTTTAGCCGCGACCGTAAATAAGCGACCTAAGGTGACTTCATCTTGTTCTGTCACATCATTAACCGTTGGAATCACTTTATTTGGGATAATCAAAATATGAGTTTTCGCTTGTGGTGAAATATCACGGAATGCGGTCACTAATTCATCTTGATAAACAATATTGGCAGGAATTTCTTTGCGAATAATTTTACTAAAAATGGTTTCTTGAGCCATGGTCTTCTCCTTATTTTATATAAAAAAGTGCGGTCAAAATTTACCGCACTTTGCTTTTATTTTCCATCAGAAATTGATGATGAATGATATTTCAATCAACTTAGTGAGAGGCACCTTCTTCTGAATCATCTTGATTAATAAAGGTATTATTAATCTCAATTTGTGCTTTTTCACGTAATGCTTGCATTAACTGTCCTTGCAATTCGCCTTGACGTGCACGAACAAGTTGAGTGCTAAATTTCGCTAATTCTTGCTCACTTAAAGCCGGTTCTTCTACACGTTCAAGAGCAACCACAACTACATCACCTTTGCTGTTGCGAGCAACTTGATAAGCTACTTTACCATCTTGTGGTTTAGCAATAGCAAATACACCTTCATAAAGTATTGGATCTTTATTATCCATTAATGTAAAGGTTTGTGGTTCACTAAAACTAATACCTACTGGTAATTTGGTAGGATCAGTTGATAGTGCTTTAACCGCTTGCTCTGCTTTTTCAGCTAATACTTTATCGGCTTTTTCACGTTTTAAGAATTGCTCAATCGTTGATTTTGCTTCATCAAGGCTTTGTAAACCTTCATCTTTGTGATCCACGACACGTACTACTACAAATTCATTTTCACCTACAGTCAATGGCTCAGAATTTGCACCGCCGTTTGCAATATCAGATTCAAAAATAACAGAAGTCACATTTGGGAAATTTAATGCCGCAGGGACATTATTTTTACCAAAGTAATCCGCCTGCCGCTTCAGCTACCGCAGCTAATGAATCACTACTTTCTGCTGCTTTTTCACGAACCGCTTTTTCTACTGCTTGGAAACGGCTTTCTGCTAAGTTCTTACGTACAGTCTCTGCGATTTGTTCTTTCACTTCTTCTAAAGTACGTTCTTTACGATCTTGCACTAAAATAATATGGTAAGCCCCATCCACATTAACCGGTGTACTGTATTGACCAACATTTAACAATAATGCTGCATCTTCAAAGTTTTTCGGTAATTCGTTGTCTTTTACCCAACCTAATTCACCGCCTTGAGCACCAGAAAGTTTATCTAGGGATTTTGTTTTTGCTAACTCAGCAAAATCAGCACCTTTTTGCAGTTCTTGATAAACAGCATCTGCTTCTTTCTCAGTTGATAATTGAATATGTGCTAATTTTTGGCTAATGAATTGTGCTTTATTTTCTTGATAATATTGTGCAATTTGTGTTTCAGTTACTGGTTGTAATTTACCTAATGCATTTGCCGAAACACTAATATATTGCACTTTCGCTTGTTCAGGTTGAACAAGTGACTTCGCATTCGCATCGTAATACGCTTTAATTTCTTCGTCCGTTACTTTTTGTTTTGCAATTTCATCGGCTAATGGAAGAGTTGCAAGACGAGCGATACGTTTTTGGAAAAAGACTTGTGCGTTATCTTTTACTTGGGCTGGTACAACAAACTCACTGTCAGCCAAACCATTTTGCATTTGTTCAAGTGTTAATGCATTACGTAAAATAGCCGCATAAGTATCGGATGTTAAACCATTTTGAGTCAATAATTGTTGATAACGCGCGTTATCAAATTTACCGTTAGATTGTAAGTTAGGATCGCTCACAATCGCACGTTTGATCATCTCATCACTTACACCTAATTTTAATTCTTTGGCATATTGACGGATTAATTCTTGATCCACCAAACGTTGAATTAAATTTTGACGAAGTGCAGTTACAAATTCCACTGAGTCAGTTTTCGCTAGGAAGCTCTCGCCTTCTTGTTGAGCTCTAGCCTCAAACTCTTGGTTATAACGATTTAAGAAATCTTGTTGAGAGATAGTCTCGCCATTTACTTTTGCCGCAAAACTATCATTGCTGCTATACAGATAACCTGACATCCCACCAATCAAAAATGAAACTGGAATTAAAGCAAAGATCGCTTTTCCGATAAAGCTATGGGCGATGCCATGCATTTTTTCAATTAACATTCAATTATTACCCTTTTAAAAAAGACAAAGTTCGTAAGATTATAATCTAAAAGGCGAAAATTCGCACTTAAAAAACACCATGTTCGTGTAGGATTTTCACAGCCATGACTAATAACACTAAACCGCCAAAAATCTCTGCTTTGCTTTTGAATTTTTTCCCTAAAAAATGACCGCTCTTTACACCAATAAAAGAGATGACAAAGGTGATTAAACCAATGATGAAGACAGCCAACAAAATGTCCACAGAAAGAAAAGCAAAAGAGACACCAACAGCTAACGCATCAATACCCGTTGCCACACCAAGTGTTAGTAAGTGTTTTAAACTAATCAATGAGGGAGCAGGTTCATCATCTGAGCTCAGCCCTTCTCGAATCATATTCACACCGATAATCGCAAGTAAAGCAAAGGCAATCCAATGATCCCAATTTTGAATCATCTGACTAAATTGTAGTCCGACAACATAGCCGATTGCCGGCATAATGCCTTGAAATAGCCCAAAACAGCATGCAATGGCCAGTGCTTGTTTCCATCGAAAAGCGCGCATTGCCAAACCTTTGGAAATGGATACCGCAAATGCATCCATAGAAAGCCCCAAAGCTATGACCCACAACATATGAAAAGTCATAACCTAAAACCTATTTTCCGATACAAAAAGAGCTGAAAATGTTACCGAGTAAATCATCCGAGGTAAATTGCCCCGTAATTTCACTGAGATTAGCTTGTACTAAACGAAGTTCTTCTGCTAACAATTCACCTGCATGAAATTCGGTTAATTGGACTAACCCAATTTGCAAATGTTCGGCCGCTTTTTCTAAAGCATCAAGATGACGACGGCGCGCTAAGAAGCCACCTTCCATACCGGTTTGGAAGCCCATCGCCTGTTTTAAATGCTCACGTAATAAATCTACGCCTTGATGCGTTTGAGCCGATAAACAAATGGTCGTTGTTCCATTTTCTTCTTTTATTCCAACTGCCTCACCACTTAAATCTACTTTATTACGAACAATGGTTACCGGCATGTTATTCGGCAATTTTGATAAAAATTCTGACCGCACTTTTTCAATATTTTGGCTGTCAGGATCGCTGCTGTCTAACATTAAGATAATACGATCGGCTTGCTCAATTTCAGTCCACGCACGCGAGATTCCGATACGTTCAACTTCATCTGTCGCTTCACGAAGTCCTGCGGTATCAATAATATGTAAAGGCATGCCATCAATATGAATATGCTCACGCAACACATCACGCGTCGTCCCTGCAATATCTGTCACAATAGCCGCTTCTCTGCCCGCTAAAGCATTCAGTAAACTTGATTTACCTGCATTTGGACGACCAGCAATCACCACTTTCATCCCTTCACGTAAAATCGAGCCTTGTTTCGCTTCGCTACGGACTAAATCAAGTTGATTGATAATTTCTCGTAATTTTGCTTCGATTTTACCGTCTGCCAAAAAGTCAATTTCTTCATCGGGAAAATCAATCGAGGCTTCCACATAAGTACGAAGATAAATGACGGAATCCACCAACTGATTCACTTTATTGGAAAATTCACCTTGCAATGATTTTAATGCTGAACGAGCGGCTTGCTTCGAAGTCGCATCAATCAAATCTGCAATGGCTTCTGCTTGAGCTAAATCTAATTTATCATTTAAAAAAGCTTGTTCAGAAAACTCACCTGGACGCGCAAGACGAATACCATCAAGTTGTAAAATTCGTTTTAGCAACAAATCTAATACCACCTGTCCACCATGGCCTTGTAATTCCAGTACGTCTTCACCAGTAAAGGAATTAGGTGATTTAAAATAAAGCGCAATGCCTTGATCTAAAACTGAGCCATCAGCATCTTTAAAAGGTAAATAGTCTGCCATTCGTGGTTTAGGACATTTACCGAGTACCGCTTGTGCAACTTCAACCGCTTTTGGGCCTGATACACGCAAAATACCAATACCGCCACGACCAGGCGCTGTCGCTTGTGCGACGATTGTTTCTTTCATAAAAACTCACTAAAAATTGACCGCACTTTTATCTGCGATAAAAAAAATGAGAGGGCGCATTAATACGCCCATGTGATTATATATCAATCAATGATAGAAAAAAGGCATCTTTCGATGCCTTCTATCTGTTATTTTTTACGGGTATGTAACCCTTTTTTCTCTAAACCACGGTAGATCATTTGTTGTTGTACGATAGTGATTAAGTTAGACACTAACCAGTAAAGTACTAGACCTGCCGGGAACCAGAGGAAGAAAAACATGAAGATCAACGGCATGAAATTCATCACTTTTTGTTGCATTGGGTCGGCAACTGGTGTCGGTGACATTTTTTGTAACAAGAACATTGATCCACCCATTAAGATTGGAAGAATGTAGTAAGGGTCTTGTGCCGATAAATCTTGAATCCAACCAAAGAATGGCGCATGGCGAAGTTCAACCGCTTCCATAAACGTCCAGTATAATGCAATGAAAATTGGCATTTGAAGGATTAATGGTAAGCAACCGCCAAGTGGATTTACTTTTTCTTCTTTGTAAAGTTTCATCATTTCTTGGCTCATACGTTGGCGATCATCACCAAAACGTTCGCGCATTTCTTGCATTTTCGGTTGCAACATACGCATTTTCGCCATAGAAGTGTATTGTGCTTTTGTAAGCGGATATAAAATCGCTTTAACCACTAAGGTGACACAAATAATTGCCACACCCCAGTTAGATACAATACTTTGAATGAAAGTTAATAACCAGAATAATGGTTTCGCGATGAACCATGCCCAACCATAATCGACAGTTAAGTCTAAGTGGTTAGCCACTTCAGCCATTTTGTTTTGTAATTTTGGCCCCGTCCATAATGAGCTGGTAATAGTCTCTGTTGCACCTGCTGGAATAGAAACGACTGGACCACGATAACCAATAGACGCAACGTTATTTTTACTGTCTGTAATACTATAAAGTTGGTTATTTACATCTTGATTTGGGATCCAAGCTGATACGAAATAGTGTTGTAAAATAGCAACCCAACCTGCTTTGGTATCGATAGAAAGATTTTTATCTTTCATATCGCTGAAGCTGTATTTTTTGTAATTGGTTTCTGAAGAAGAATACGCACCACCAGTATAAGTAGGCATTGCCACGTTACCGCTGCTTTCAACTAATGTGTGTTTTAATTGGCCGTAAGGTTCAACTTCAATTGCACTACCACTTTGGTTCACAATTTCAAAGTTAACACCTACATCGTAACTATCACGTTTTAACACAAAGATTTTACGATAAGTCACACCATCTTTTTCAAATGTTAATGGCACAGAAAGTTCATTTTGACCTTCTGCTAATTTGAAATTGTCGCCAGTAACTTGATATTGCGCGCGACCTGCTTTTGTATCGATCCCGTTTTTACCAATTAAACCGCTTTGTGCAATGTAAACATGCTCGTTTGTATCTTTTAACAAGACGAAAGGTTCTTTTGAACCTAATTCTGCATCATATTTTAATAGTTCAGAACTGATTACATCACCACCTAATGTATCCACTTTCAAACGGAGTACATCATTTTCTAATGTGATAATTTGACCTTTTGTTTGTGAATCTGCCACTACTTCAGCAGATGAAGAAGAACTTGCCGGGACATCAGAAGAGGCGGCTGTTGTTTGTTCCGTGGTCTGTTGTTGAACAGGTGGATTTTTATCAAGTTGCCATTGCTGATAAACAAGGAAAGAAATAAAGAGTAGTGCAAGCACTAATAGGCTACGTCTTGAGTCCATTATTTTTTCTCATCGTTATTATTAATCTTTTTCGGCGGAACAGGATCGAATCCACCGGCGCTTAAGGGGTGACATTTTAATACACGTTTTAGCGTAAGCCAACTACCTTTTAACAATCCATGTGTTTTTAACGCCTCAATACCATAACAAGAACAGGTTGGCACAAAACGACAACGTGGCCCGATTAAAGGGCTAATCGCTACTTGATAAAACTTAATTAGAGCGATGAGGATTTTTGTGCCAAACGAATGTGACGTGCCCATAATTTATCCAAAGTTTGTAAAAACGTTTTATTATCAAGCTGACCAATGCCACGTTTCGCCACAAAGACAAAGTCACAAGAGGGCAAATTATGTTGGGATAAACGAAAACTTTCACGAACTAAACGTTTAATACGATTACGATCATGCGCTCGTTTAAGATGTTTTTTAGCCACAGTTAAACCTAAGCGTGGATGCTCAAGATTATTTTTGCGTGCGAGAATGGTAATTTCGGGGGTGCTTGCTCGAAACGGTTGTTCGAAGACATTTTTGAATTGAGTGGGAGTTAGCAATCGTAACTCCCGAGAGAAGTTTAGCTTAATCACTAAAACGGTAATTATGCAGATAAACTCTTACGACCTTTAGCACGACGACGAGCTAAAACTTGACGGCCGTTTTTAGTTGCCATACGAGCACGGAAACCGTGAGTACGGCTACGTTTTAATACAGAAGGTTGAAATGTACGTTTCATTGTAATCTACCTAAATCAAAATGGTTTACTGTTTTGATATTCAAAACACAACAAGGGTTATAAAAAATAGACCGCAATTTTAATCATAAATTGGGCTTTCGTCAAATAAGAAAAGAGAAAATTCCGAAATAATCTTCCGTTTCTTCTAAAATCGTGGGGATTATACGGATTTTGGACAAAATCTCAAGCAACCTTTTTGTCTTTTTTTGACGACCAACAGAAGATCTTTTGCCTAAATTATTGTAAAATTATCTTCGATTTTTAACCGCACTTTTGCGGCTTTTATTTTATACGCATATAACATAAGGATAATTTATCGTGAGCCTTTCTACCCTATGGCAAGATTGCTTATCACAACTACAAGATCAGGTTTCTCCGATGGATCTCAGCACGTGGTTACGCCCATTACAAGCGGATGTCATCTCGCAAGATCAAGTGGTGTTATATGCGTCAAATATGTTTGTGAAAAGCTGGGTGGAAAATCATTACTTGGCTCAAATTCATCAAATTTGCCAAGCTCTTGCTAAAAATCCAAATTTACAAATTATCGTAAAAGAAGGGGTAAAACCTGCTCCAAAATCTGTTGAATCGTCCTCAACTCAAACAACTAATCATCAAGAAAGTGCGGTGAATTTTCAGCAAGAATCTGATGCGCCGACTAAATTTGAATCGCATCTAAATCGTAAACATTTATTTGAAAACTTTGTTGAAGGTAAATCAAATCAGCTTGCTCGTGCAGTAGGCCAAAAACTTGCCCTAGCACCTGGTGAACCAACCGCAAACCCATTCTTTTTATATGGTGGTACAGGTTTAGGTAAAACTCACTTATTACACGCAATCGGTAATGGCATTTTAGCGAATAAACCGAATGCTCGTGTGCTTTATATCCATGCTAATAATTTTATGCAGCACATGGTAAAAGCAATGCGTGATAATAAAATGGATCAATTCAAAAAATTCTATCGTTCTCTTGATGCATTATTAGTGGATGATATTCAATTCTTTGCAGAGAAAGAAAAAACACAAGAAGAATTTTTCCATATTTTCAATAGTTTATTTGAAACTGGTCGTCAAATTATTTTGACCTCTGACCGCTATCCAAAAGAAATTGAAAAAATTGAAGAACGTTTAAAATCTCGTTTCGGTTGGGGTTTAACCACTGCGATTGAGCCACCTGATTTAGAAACTCGTGTTGCGATTTTGCTGAAAAAAGCAGAAGAACATCATATGGAGCTGCCAGAAGAAGTGGCATTCTTTATTGCCCAACGCTTACGCACCAATGTTCGTGAATTAGAAGGTGCCTTAAACCGCGTGAAAGCGATGCAAGACTTCAAAGGTGGTCACATTGATATTGATTTTGTTCGTGACACATTAAAAGATATTCTTGCCTTACAAGAACGTTTGGTAACCATTGAAAATATTCAGAAAGTCGTGGCAGAATACTATCGAATTAAAGTGGCTGATTTAAAATCAAAAAGCAGAGCAAGATCAGTCACTCGCCCACGCCAAGTTGCGATGGCGTTAGCAAAAGAATTAACCAATAAAAGCTTACCGGAAATAGGCCGAGCCTTTGAACGCGACCATACGACAGTTTTAAATGCCTGTCGTGAAGTGCCAAAATTCCGTGAAAAAGACAGCAGTATTCAAGAAGATTGGGCGAATTTAATTCGCACATTATCTGCATAAGGAGCCAATGATGCAATTTAGCATTTCAAGAGAAAATCTACTAAAACCCTTACAGCAAGTTTGTGGCGTATTGAGCAATCGTCCGAATATTCCTGTATTAAATAACGTGTTATTACAAATTGAAGATAACCGTTTAACGATTACAGGTACAGACCTTGAAGTTGAGCTTTCTAGCTATACTCAACTTTCTTCTTCAACGGCAGATGGTGCTTTCACTATTCCGGCTAAAAAATTCTTAGATATTTGCCGCACGCTATCAGATGAATTTGAAATTACAGTCACCTTTGAAGAAGATCGCGCCATTGTAGAATCTGGTCGCAGTAAGTTTAATCTCACTACTCTGCCTGCTGAAGAATATCCAAATCTAACGGATTGGCAATCTGAAGTGGATTTTGCCTTACCGCAAAGCACCTTACGTCGCTTAATTGAAGCAACCCAATTTTCAATGGCAAATCAGGATGCCCGCTATTTCTTAAACGGCATGAAATTTGAAACCGAAGGTAATTTACTACGTACTGTTGCAACTGACGGTCACCGTCTTGCTGTTTGTACGATTGAATTAGATCAAGATCTGCAAACTCATTCGGTTATTCTGCCACGTAAAGGGGTATTAGAACTGAATCGCCTATTAGAAAGCAGTGATGAACTTGCTCGTTTGCAAATTGGTACAAATAATCTTCGTATCCACTTAAACCACATTGTATTTACCTCAAAACTCATTGATGGTCGCTTCCCTGATTACCGTCGCGTTTTACCACGTAATGCAACGCGTATCGTAGAAGGAAACTGGGAAACCTTAAAACAAGCTTTTGTACGTGCTTCGATTCTTTCAAATGAACGTGTACGTAGTGTGCGTTTAAACTTAAGTGAAAACCAACTTAAAATTACCGCATCTAACCCTGAACACGAAGTGGCAGAAGAAATCGTGGATGTAAATTACCAAGGTGAAGAAATGGAAGTAGGCTTTAATGTGACTTACATTTTAGATGTACTGAATGCGTTAAAATGCCAACAAGTACGTATCCGTCTCACTGATGCGTCATCAAGCTGCTTAATTGAAAACAGCGAAGATGCAAGCGCAGAATACGTCATTATGCCAATGCGCCTCTAGAAATAATGGCCATTTCCCGCTTAATTGTTGAAAAATTTAGAAATTTAAATGCCGTGGATCTTGAATTTGATCACGGCTTTAACTTTTTAGTCGGCAACAACGGCAGCGGAAAAACGAGCTTATTAGAAGCAATTTTTTATCTCGGACATGGACGCTCTTTCAAAAGTGCGGTCGCAAATCGCATCATTTCTTACGACGAACCTCATTTCACGCTTTTTGGCCAAATTCAAGAAAGTCAGCATCAATGGTCTGTTGGCTTACAAAAACTTCGTCAAGGTAATACCATTGCCAAAATAAACGGTGAAGACGGCAATAAAATTGCCGATCTCGCACACCTTTTACCCATGCAATTAATTACGCCTGAAGGACTTACCCTATTAAATGGTGGTCCTAGTTTTCGACGTGCATTTTTAGATTGGGGTTTATTCCACCACCATAATAGCTTTCATTCCTCTTGGGTCGCCTTAAACCGTTTATTAAAGCAGCGAAATGCCGCACTCAGTCAAAATCAGCCTTATTCTGCAATAAAAATATGGGACATTGAATTAGCTAAATTAGCCCATCAAGTGAGTGATTGGCGCGCTGAATACGCGGAGGCTTTACGTCCTGAGATCGAAAAAACCTGCCAGTTATTTTTACCTGAATTAGAAATTACTGTTAGCTTTCATCAAGGCTGGGAGAAAGAGACAGAATATGGTGAATTATTGGCGCAAAACTTTGAGCGAGATAAAGCCATTGGCTATACGGTTTCTGGTCCACAAAAAGCCGATTTCCGTTTTAAAGCCAATGGATTACCGGTTGAAGATGTACTCTCTCGTGGTCAATTGAAATTATTGATGTGTGCGCTACGTTTAGCACAAGGTGAACACTTAATGATTCAAAAACAACGTCATTGTATCTTTCTAATTGATGACTTTGCCTCAGAGTTGGATCAACATAAACGTGCGCTTCTAGCTGAACGCTTGCAACAAAGTGGATCTCAAGTCTTTGTTACTGCCATCACTCAAGGTCAACTCAAAGAGATGCAAGTGGGAAAAGGGAAATTGTTCCAAGTGGATACCGGTACGATCACCGAATTGCAACCATAAAAAATAATCCGATCGGTTTAAGGATCGGATTACGTTTAAAACAATGCTATTTTTGACCGCACTTTAGTTTGGTTTCCATTCACCATTCAATACGGTACCTATCACATCATAATCTTTTGTGAATACCGCTAAGTTTGCGACTTTACCGGCTTCAACAGAACCTAAACGATCATCTACGCCAATCGCTCTTGCTGGGTACAGGTTACTCATACGAATCGCTTCTGCTAATGGAATTTCCACATACTCTACGGCATTTCTGATGGACTCCATCATGGTAATTGATGCCCCTGCAATCGTACCATTTGCATCGTAGCAACGACCTTCTTTCACATAAATCGGTTTTCCTACAAAAGTGAAAGTTTCCAATTCAGGTGGTGCACCTGCAGCAGCAAGAGAATCTGTCACGATACAAAGTTTGTCACCTTTCGCTTTTTTATCTAAGCGAACGTTACCAAAATTCACATGCACGCCATCTACAATAATCCCCGTGTAAACATCGGAATCTAACACTGCACCAACTACGCCCATCGCACGTCCTGAACTGATCGGTGACATCGCATTATGTAAGTGTGTCGCAAAGGTTGCCCCTTTATGAAAGGCCGCTTTCGCCACTTCATAAGTCGCATTAGAATGGCCAATAGACACGATAATGCCTGCTTTCACAAAATCAGGAATATATTGCACCGTTGGGTTTTCAGCGGCAATGGTCAGTTTGGTGATAACATCCGCGTTATCACATAAGAAATCTTTCATCTCTGGTGTCGCTTCACGGATATATTCTGGGCGGTGCACACCTTTTTTCTCTAAGCTCAAATAAGGCCCTTCGATGTGTAAGCCAAGCGCTTGATTTTTATGCTTATTCAAATATTCACGCATGATACTTACTGCGCGTTTAATATCTTCATCTGGTGCAGTAATAAACGTTGGCAAGAAACTGGTACAGCCTGATTTTAAGTTCGTGGCTTGCATAATTTCTAATGTTTCTACGTTTGTTTGATCGTTAAACATCACGCCACCCCAGCCATTTAATTGCAGATCAATAAAGCCAGCTGTGAGATTATGCCCTTGTAAATCAATGGTTTTAATCTCACTTTCTAATTCGCTTTGTGGAATAACGGATTGAATATATTCCCCTTCAATAACCACTGCATAATCTCTTAACACCTCATTTTTGGTGTAGATTACGCTGTTAATTAATGCATACTTCATCATACCTTCCTAAAATCAAATAAAATTAACCGCACTTATAACACACTATGAATCGCGCGACCTTCCAATTCAGTAAAATATTTCACTGTTTTGACTTTCAATTCTTGCAATGCTGGCTCATCACATACTAAAACAAAATGGCGATGGAGCTGTAAGGCACTTACCGTCCAAAGGTGATTAATACTGCCTTCTACCGCAGCTTGCACGGCTAAGGCTTTATTATGGCCTGTTGCTAAAATCATCACTTCTTCTGCATCAAGTAATGTACCCACGCCGATTGTTAAAGCATATTTTGGCACTTGATTTACAT
>OAWJ01001038.1_pt1 | contig 17862 bp, 10 predicted proteins | sample 1517021 | NCBI WGS metagenome assembly OAWJ01 (sample SAMEA2580121, study PRJEB22360) | human gut metagenome | biome: human gut; feature: human-associated habitat; material: faeces | place: Denmark | collected 2008/2010
AATTTGCAAGCAGATGGCGTGCAAAGTCGCCAGACGCTCTTTGTGCGGTATTGCCATAGGGCAATGCTTCGGTCAGTTTTTCAGAACGTCGCTCCATGTTGCCTTGATTCCGGCTCCATGCATTGCGATGTACAGCAGCAAATAGTAGAGATCCTGCGAATCCAGTTTATTGTCATTGTTGATGTCCATCATCAGGATCAGCCAGCGGTTGACGGTCGGATCCTCGTGGAAAACCACGTCCTTTTCGCCCACAGCTGTTCTCGCAATATACAGCAGCAGTTCGAAAACGTCCTGCGAATCCACCTCGCCGTCCATGTTGGCATCACCACGGGTACGCGGCAAAATAATTGGCTTGGTCGTCGTCGCAGTGGCAGTTGTCGTGGTGGCTGCGGTGGTGTTGGTGGTAGTTCCGGAACTGGTGGCAGTACTGGTTTCCGACGTGGTTTCCGCAGTCGTCGTTGTTTCCGTCGTCAGAATGGGAATCGTAGACGTTGCGGGGCTTTCCGTGGTTTCCGTGGTGCTGCTCTCTGTTGTAGTCGTCGTGGTTGTTTCTGTCGTAGTAGTTGTTGTGGTGGTCGTTTCTTCCGTAGTTGTGAAAGTCGTAGTTGTGGTGGTCGTCGTAGTCGTGGTTTCTGTCGTTGTGGTAGTTGTCGTTGTCGTTGTTGTTGTGGCAGAAGTCGTAGTGGTTGTTGTGGTGGTAGTGGTAGTAGTCGTCGTTGTTGTTGTCGTGGTAGTCGTTGTCTTTTTGGTGAATGCTTCCTCTGTGGTAGTTGTCGCAGTCGTGGTAGTCGTGACCGGCTTCTTGGTGAACGTTTCTTCGGTAGTAGTCGTCATAGTCGTTGTCGTGGTGATCGGCTTTTTCGTAAACGTTTCATCGGTGGTTGTCGTTGCCGTAGTCGACTCCGTAGTTTTCGCAGTGGTGCTTTCTGTAGTCGTCAGCGAGGTAGTCGTTTCTGTGGTAGTAGTGGTAGTAGTTACAGTCGTTTCTGCGGTGGTGGTTGTCATTTCCGTCGTAGTTTCGGTGGTTGTTTCTGTGGTAGTCGCAGTGGTTTCTGTGGTGGTCGTTTCTGTGGTAGTAGTTTCGGTGGTGGTTTCCGTTGTAGTGGTGGTTGTTGTTGTCGTAGTCGTCGTTGTTGTGGCTTCCGTTGTTGTGACCGGCTTTTCCTTGGCAGAAACGACAATGGTGCCGATCGCGGTTTCATAGTTGGAACTGTCCGCGGGAACGAACTTCCATTGCAGCTGGTTTCTGCCGGCTTTGAAAGTGCTCGGTGTGTCTGCCGTCCACATCAGAATGCCCTCGGTATTGGCAGTGTCCTTCGGTATATTCCGCGGAATCGTCCCATATCACAGTCACCTTGGGCACCGCTTTTTCAATGACAAATTCCAGCGATACGCTGCCCGACCAGAGAGAGCCCTCTGCCCCGCTGACCAGAATCGTTCCTCTGCCGGCGTTGAGATTGTTCTCATAGGAAAGCGTGTAATCCGTGCCCTGTTTCAGCTCGTTGCCTCCTGCAACTACGATCACGTCCGGTGTCAGCGGTTCGCCGGTATAGAAAATGTTCTTCTCATTTTCCAGCGTCACATCGACGATGTTCATGGGAATGTCTTGCAGCTGCACAGTGAAAGATGCAGTCACATTGGGATTTCCTGTGTTATAAGTATAAGTGATATTTTGCAGCGGATCTGTTATATAAACCTTTGTGCCGCTGCATTCGGCGTTGTTCCACGTCTGTACAAGGTCTAACCGGAACCCGCTCCACTGCATCGGTTCCAGATACAGATCTTTTCTGTTGCAGGACGGCTTTTTCAGAACCACACAATTTTGCAGATCGCAGACAGTCATCGGTGCCTGCTCCGACAGGTTCAGTGCCAGCAGCGGATTGCTGCCGGCGTAAAGCATATCCAGCTGATGCAGATTGGTCAGCATCAGCCAGCCCAGCTGGTTGCCGCTGCAATCCAGTTCTTCCAGAGCCTGCTGATTGTTGATGTTCAGAGAATTCAGCTGATTTTCCGCACAGTTCAGCACCCGCAGTGAAACCGTTCCCCACGTGAAGCCTGTCAGCTGATTCTTGCGGCAGTCCACTTCCTTCAGTGCCGTACAGCGGGACAGATCCAAGGTTGTCAGCTGGTTGTTGTCACAAATCAGCTTTTCCAGCTGTAGATTGGACAGATACAGAGAAGTCAGCTCGTTCTCCCCGCAGTCCAGCAATTGCAGTTCCGGCAGAACATTGACGTTCAGGCTTTGCAGATGCAAGCCGCGGCAGTGCAGCTCTGTCAGCCGATAGAAGTCCGTCAGGTTCAGTTCCCGCAGTGCGGTATTGCTACAGTCCAGCACCTCCAATTTCTCGGAAATTCCGGACAGATCGGAGATCGAATTCCCTGCACAGTTCAGCTGCACCAGATTCGGGAAGTAAGAAATCCCCGTCAGGTCGGCAATGCCGCAGTTCGAAATGTCCAGCTGTGTTACCGCTTTCTGCTCGGAAATTTGCAGCATGCCGTCCCCGTTTTTGTCCAGAGATTGCAGCACATAGGAACGAAGCACATCGTCCGGAAAATGCTCTGTATCAATAGCAACAGCATCTTCTTCCATGACTGCGGGGATCCATGTGAACGATACCGTCCGGCTGGCATCATTGGCATCGATCTGGTACGCATAGCGTATCTCCTGCGAACGGTCGTTCACTGTCAGCACATTCTCCGTACAGGTGGCATTCTGCCACATATCCGGCTGCACCTTTGACGGCTGAAAACCGTCTGCAAGGGCAGACAGATCTACCTGTCCCATGGCATTGAACGGTATGCTTCGGGTGTTATCGATTACTTCCACCTGCTGTAATTTCGACAAGCCGGTCACGTCCAGTGCAATCAGATGATTCTCCATGCACCGCAGTGTTTCCAGCTGTTTCTGTGCCGAAACGTCCAGTGTGGTCAGCTGGTTGCCGGAGCAGTCCAGCGTTTGCAGCTGTGTCAGTGTGCCCAGTTCCAGCACAGTCAGCTGATTGCCCTCGCACGCCAGTTTCGTCAGTTCCGTCAATTTGGAGAGTTCCAACGCCGTCAGCTGGTTCGATGCACAGCTGAATTCCTTCAGCAGCGTATTTGCGGAACAGTCTAACGCGGTCAGCTGGTTATTGTTGCAGTTCAGCTTTTCCAGCTGCCCCAGCGTCCGCAGGGGAATTGTTGTCAGCTTATTATTGGAGCAGTCCAGCGTTTGCAGTGCTGTAAAATATTCCACGCCGGTCAGGTCGGCGATCTCGTTGATCGAAACGTCCAGTTCTGTGACTTGTTTCAGTTCCGACCGGGAAAGCAGTCCGTCACTGTCGGTGTCATACCGGACAACGATACGGCGGAAATTTTCGTCCGGAAAATGCTCTGCATCAATGGGAACACCCGTTTCCTCCGCTGCCTGCGGCACCAGTGTAAATGTGATTACGCTGTCCGGATCATCTGCCTGCACCTGATACTGATATGACACACTCCAGCCGGGGTCTGTGACATAGATACCGCCTGCACCTGCCTCACCATTGGTAATGCTGCCCTGTACCACGCGGGACGGCTGAAAGTTCTCCGCCAGATCTGCAAAGCGGATCCGGTTCAGGCTGTCCATTGCAACAGTACATTTGTTGCGTGCCGCACTCAGCTTTTGCAGTGTCACGCCATCAGCTGCTTGCAGTGCAGTCAGCTGATTGTTGATGCACACCAGCGATTCCAGATTCGGCAGCGACTCGGTTTTCAGCACGGTCAGCTGGTTGTTGGAACAATTCAGTGTAGCCAGTTCCGGACACTGTTCCACCGCCAGTGCCGGAATCTGGTTGCTGGCACAGTTCAGGGATCTCAGCACGGAAAGAGCTGATAAGTCTAAAGCAGTCAGCTTATTCATGGAACAATTCAGCGTGGTCAGGTGGGACAGTCCGCCCAGTTCCAGCGAAGTCAGCTGATTCAGTGAGCAGTTCAATGTCGTCAGTTCCGGCGAATTCGTCAGATCCAGCGTTTTCAGGCGGCACTGGGCACAGTAGAGCACTTGCAGATGAGAAAGAGAAGCAACAGAGAGTTCCTGCAATGTGCTGTTGCTGGAGCAGCGGAGTTCCTCCAGAAGGCTGTTCTCCGGCAGTACCAGCGAGGAGAGATTATTACTGGAACAGTTCAGCGTTTTCAGTTGAGAAAGCGTTGTCAGATCCAGCTTCCGCAGATTGTTGGCGGAGCAGTCCAGCGTTTCCAGCCGGACAAAATACTGGATTCCGGTCAGATCCCAGATAGACTTCCCGCCGATGAGCATCTCTGTTACGGCAAACAGTTCCCCGCGGGAAAGGCTGCCGTCGGCATTGGTGTCCAGTCCCTGTACATAGCTGCGGAATGCACTGTCCGGAAAATGTACTGCATCAACAGGCAGCAGCGGTTCCTCTGGCTGTAAGGTAAACTGCACCGTCTGGGTTCTGGCGGCATCGAGATAATAGGTATAGGTCACCGGCTGGCTAAGGTCTGCCACCGTCAGAACACCGTCCTGCACCGTGCCGTTTGTCCAGTTCTCTGCCTGCTCTGCGGAGAAGCCGGACAGTTGGGACAAGTCCAGCTGTCCCAGAATATCCGGCGAGATCGCAGCCACGTTTCCATCAGCAGACACTGTGCCGTCTGCCAGTTTCGTGCCGTCGATTTGCAGGGCACAGAGTTGGTTGTCCGCACAGAACAGCTCTTGCAGGTTGCTCTGCCTGCTCAGTTCCAGAGAGGTCAGCTGGTTTTGTTTGCAGGAGAGCACCTCCAGCGAGGATTCTTCCGGCAGCAGCAGTTCTTTCAGCCCGCAGCCGTCACAGGACAGCATCTTCAAAGCGGAAAATCCGGAAACGTCCAGTCGTTCTAAAGAAATTCCGCTGAACTGCAAATTCTCCAGCCAGCACAGCTGTTCCATTCCGGTAAGGTCTGTGATGCCGCTGTCTGCGGAAATCGTCAGGATTTTGGCTGCCTGTAGTTCCGCCAGCGAGAGCCAGCTGTTTCCGTCAGTGTCAAAGCTGTCGCGGACAAGGCTCCGGAATGCTGCGTCCGGAAAATGCTCCTCGTTCAGCTGCAAATAACACGCTTCGTCCGGCTGCAATGTCAGGGTGAACGTTGCCACCGGCACTGCCTGCTGGCTGTCCAGCCGGTAGCCATAAGACACACGTTCGGTGTCTGCCGGAATTTGCAGTACATTGGCGGCATCTTCCTTCACAGAAGCGTTCTCCCAGCCGGTGATGCGGTCTTGTTCCAGTTCCGGCAGATTGTTCAGGTCATAGCTGTACGCTCCCGCCCGTTCCGGCTGCGGCACAATGGCACGCTGATTGCCGGCAGTTTCCAGTCTTTCCAGCGTCAGTCCGGTGGTGTCCAGTTCCACCAGCTGGTTCTGGGAACAGTCCAGTTCGCGGAGAGCAGAACACTCCGACAGGAACAGGGACGGCAGGGCATTTTCCGAGCAGTCCAGTTTCTGAAGAAGGGCATTGTATACGTCCAGTTCTGTCAGCTGGTTGCCGGAGCAGTCCACTTCCTCCAGCTTGGCATTCTGGGAAAAGTTCAGCGTAGTCAGCTGATTATTGGAGCAGTTTACAGTCTGCAAATTGGAATTCGCAGAAACGTCCAGTGCTGCCAGCTGGTTGCCGGAGCAGTTTACAGTCTGCAAATTGGAATTCGCAGAAACGTCCAGTGCTGCCAGCTGGTTGTTGGAACAGTTTACAGTCTGCAAATTGGAATTCGCAGAAACGTCCAGCGTAGTCAGCTGGTTGCCGGAGCAGTCCACAGTCTGCAAATTGGAATTCGCAGAAACGTCCAGCGTAGCCAGCTGGTTGCCGGAGCAGTCCACAGTCTGCAAATTGGAATTCGCAAAAACGTCCAGTGCTGCCAGCTGATTATTGGAACAGTTTACAGTCTGCAAATTGGAATTCGCAGAAACGTCCAGTGCTGCCAGCTGGTTGTTGGAACAGTTTACAGTCTGCAAATTGGAATTCGCAGAAACGTCCAGCGTAGTCAGCTGGTTGCCGGAGCAGTCCACAGTCTGCAAATTGGAATTCGCAGAAACGTCCAGCGTAGCCAGCTGGTTGCCGGAGCAGTCCACAGTCTGCAAATTGGAATTCGCAAAAACGTCCAGTGCTGCCAGCTGATTATTGGAACAGTTTACAGTCTGCAAATTGGAATTCGCAGAAACGTCCAGTGCTGCCAGCTGGTTGCCGGAGCAGTCTACAGTCCGCAAATTGGAATTTGCAGAAACGTCCAGTGCTGCCAGCTGGTTGCCGGAGCAGTCTACAGTCCGCAAATTGGAATTTGCAGAAATATCCAGTGCTGCCAGCTGATTGCCGGAACAGTCCAGCGTTCCCAAAAGGGCGTAGGAATCCAACGACAGTTCTGTCAGAGCACAGTCACTACAGTCCAACATCACCAAAAAGGAAAACGCACCGTTTTTCTCCGGCAGTTTCAGTGCAGACAAATCCGGATTCGCAGAGCAATTCAGCTGCAACAGCTGTGCAGCACCGGAAATATCCAATGCCGACAACGTGTTTCCGGAACAATCCAGCTGCTGCAATTTGGAAAAGACATCGATCCCCGTCAGATCGGCAATGCCCTGCTGGGATACATTCAGATCAACGACTTCGCTGCATTCCGTCGCGGACAGCATGTTGTCACCGTCGCTGTCCAGCTGTTCGGAAATGTAGTTCCGGAACTGCTCGTCCGGAAATCGTTCTGCCGAAATGGCGATCTCCTCCCCCGCCGCCGCATCTGCTGCAAATGCCGGCAGCGGCAGGCTGGTCACAGCCATCATGCCCGCCAGTAAAAAGCTAAGGCAACGGTATCGATTCGTGTTTGGGTTCTGCACAAACATCGCTTCCTCTCTATGCAAGCAGCCCCACGCCGAACCTACCTGACAGACTGACATGACGCTGCTTTCAGAGCCTCCGGAAAGCACTTCCGGAGGCGTTTTTTATCTAAGGCAATACCGCACAAAGAGCGTCTGGCGACTTTGCACGCCATCTGCTTGCAAATTTTCCGTCATATTTCACAAAAATGCTCGTGAATACATCCAGTATTCACTCCGCTTTTTGTTTCATCTGACGAAAAATTTGACGACGCATCTGTCGCACAATCTTTGTGCGGTATTGCCCTAAAGTCATACATTAATATTATAGCACAAATGCCACAAAAAGTCAAACATATTTTTCCATTTTTCGGTTTTCAAATCTAATTTCTATTTCGTTGCAAAATTGCCAAAGAAGCAAGAACTTGTGGAAAAATTCTGTAAGGCAGCCGGTGTTTCCGTCATTCCTCACAAAAACAGCGTTGTCAAATTCTACAAAAAGGCTATTGACAAGAGGGATAAAATCGATTATAATGTAAGAAATATCGTATGTATACTCATGCACTGAAAGGAGCTTATTCTTATGAGATCAAATTGGAGAAAAACTATTGCAGGCATCGTCGCCATTGCGGCACTGATTCCCTGCTGTCTGGGCACGACCGCTTATGCAGCACCTCAGAGTGCCGCCGACACGGTGATCTCGGCAGTGATGCCGGAACTGGAAGAACCGATGCCGTCCAGTCAGGTCGATGCACAGATCGCAGCAGATGTGAAAGCAGCGATCAGCGGCACTGCCGGCGGTCTGGAAACCATTCCCACACCGAATTATGCGGAAGATTCCGACGTTGTGATTCCGGACGGCAAACCGACACAGGACGGCAAGCTGTACTACAAGATCGTATCGAAAAAGGCACAGATCACCGGCTGTGCACCGGGCACCACTGATCTGGTGATTCCGGATACCATTTATGACGAAGAGGACGAAGAAGATTATCCGGTAACCTTTATTGCTGCGGCTGCATTCTACGGCAACAAGGAATTGCAGACCGTCACCATGCCGGACGGTATGGTGGGCATCGGTGCAAACGCATTTCTGGGCTGTACCAATCTGACCAGCGTCAGCATGCCGGACAGCGTGGCTTCCATTAACGGCGGTGCGTTCTGCTCCTGCTCCAACCTGACAGACATCAAGCTGCCGGCAAGCCTGTACTTTGTCGGTAACGATGCATTCTCCTACTGTGCATCTCTGGAATCCATCACGATTCCCGGAAATCTGACCTCCATCGGCTCTACCATGTTTGCAAACTGTGCAAAGCTGAAAACTGTCGTTCTGGAAGAAGGCGTACAGAGCATCGGTTCCAATGCATTCTATGGCTGTTCAAGTCTGGACACTGTGCAGTTCCCCGAAAGCTCCTGCACCAGAATCAACGCAAATGCCTTTACTTATTCCGGTCTGTCTTCTATCGAACTGCCGGACAGTGTGACTAATGTTGCAACAGCAGCATTCAGCCACTGCCAGAATCTGAAAACTGTCAAGCTGTCCTCCGGCATGACTTCCCTGCGAAAGGACACCTTTGCATACAGCGGTCTGGAAAGCATTGAAATTCCGGACAGCATCACCACGATCAAATCCGGCGTATTCGCTTATTGCAGCAACTTGAAATCCGTAACACTGCCGCAGACACTGAAGCAGGTGGACGAGATCGTATTCTACAGCTGCGGTTCTCTGGAAAGCATTGTCCTGCCGGATTCTCTGACCAAGATCAGTGACAACCTGTTCTATCGCTGCACCAGCCTGAATGATGTCAAGTTCGGAGCAAATGTTAACTCGATCGGTGCTTCTGCATTCTACGGTTGCACCAGTCTGACAGAAGTCAACATTCCGGATACCGTCACCAAGCTGGGACAGAGTGCCTTTGCAGAGTGCACCAATGTTACCAAAATCACTGTTCCGGACTCTGTGACCGATCTTGGCAAGTGGACATTCTACAACAATGCCAACCTGACCGATGTCACCATCGGCAACGGCGTTACCAATCTGGATAACTACCTGTTCTACCGCTGCAATAAACTGGACAATGTTACCGTTCCGGAAAGCGTTAAAAAGGTGGGACAGTACGCCTTCGGCGGCTGCACTTCTATGAGCAGCATTCAGCTTCCGGATTCTCTGGAATCGATCGACAAGTGTGCATTCGTAGACTGCGATTCTCTCACAAATGTCACCATTCCGAAAAACGTTTCCTCTATCGGCAGCAATGCATTTGGCTACAAAGTGGAAAAGGATACGCTTGTAAAGGGCAATGATATGACCATTACCGGCAATGAGAGCACTGCCGCAAAGGACTACGCAAACGCAAACGACATCACATTTGATTCGCTGGATCCGATCACGACTACAAATACCACCGTTCCGGTAGCAACAGACACCACCGTTCCGGTGGCAACGGATACCACTCAGACTACAGAAGGCAGCAACAGCGGTACAACTGAAACGGTTCCTGTCGGTGTCGTTCTGTACGGCGATGTCAATCTGGACGGCCGTGTAGATGTTACCGACTGTGTTCTGCTGAACAAGGCAGTTGCCGGTTCGGTACAGCTGGACACCGCAGCGAACAAGAATGCAGACTGCAACGGCAACGGCGAAATCAGCTCTGATGATGCAACTGTTCTGATGCAGTTCATTGTAAACCTCGTCAAGACGCTGCCGTACAACGGCTGATCTCAGAACCTGTCTTCACAATCATTTGCAAACCATTTCATGATATGACAAAAGGCACAGCTTTTTCGGAAGCTGTGCCTTTTCATTATGGCAATACCGCACAAAGATTGTGCGACAGATGCGTCGTCAAATTTTTCGTCAGATGAAACAAAAAGCGGAGTGAATACTTGATGTATTCACGAGCATTTTTGTGAAATATGACGGGAAATTTGCAGGCAGATGGCGTGCAAAGTCGCCAGACGCTCTTTGTGCGGTATTGCCTCATATCCGTTGTTATGCCGGCAGCCGTGGGATCAGCTGCATGAGGAACATCGCCAGCAGCTGGCTGTCCCTGCTGTCCACTGTGTCGTCTGCGTTACAGTCCATCGCAGGTCGCTGCACTTCGCTGCCCTGTACGCTGCCCAGCAGGTACTGATTCAGCAGCACCAGATCATCTACCCTGCACACGCCGTCATTGTTACAGTCCCCCACCTCCGGCAGCAGAATCTCTCCGGCAGTGACAGTTGTTGCTGTCGTGGTTGCAGTGGTGGTGTCGGAGGTAGTCTGTGTTGTCGTTCGGGTCGTGATTGTCGTCTGTGTGGTGGTCGTTGTCGTTTCAGTTGCAGCTGTGGTTGCGGCAGTCGTCACAGTCCCGAACGGCAGAAATGTCCGGTCATACTTTTTCGCGTAAGCCTGTGCGGTAGAACCCGCATAGCCGTAGAGCACCGTTTCCGCAGGAACTGCCGATGCTGCCCCAAAGGTGCAGTCACTGGAATAAACACGCAGCGTGTTCAAACTGGTACACGCCGCAAAAGCACCTGCTCCCACAAGGGTAACTGTCTGCGGCAGCGTGGCAGTCTGCAACGCAGAACAGTTCCGGAACGAGTGGTATTCCACGCGGGAAGTCAAAATCATGGAAACCGCCTGCAAAGCGGTACAGTTTTCAAATGCCCCGATGCCACCGGTGCCGTAGGAAACCGCAGTCACGGTTTTCGGCAGGTCCACCAGTTGTATGGCAGTGTTTCCGGCAAATGCCCCTTTGATCGCTGTAACCGGCAGCCCGTCTGCCTCCTCCGGCACGGAAACAGATACGTCCTCGCCAGTGTACGCCGTCAGAACCGCGTGGTCTGTGTACAGCTGGTAGGTGAAATCTCCCTCTGTCAGAACAGTACCCGTTTCATCAGTGCCGTCGTCCTCCGGCACGTCCGGCAGGTCATAGAGATAGTCCCATCTCTCGCCGTCTGCCGTGTTGGGCGTGTGATTCTTGGAAAAACTCGTTTCTCCCGCGGCAAAATATTTGTCTGAACTGGTGGAGTCATTCCATGTCACATCAAAATAATAATAGTAGCCGTCGTCCATCTGAGCCATGTTCCACGCATGCCCGCCGCCGTTTCCCAGCCCGATAATGTAGGCATTCGCCACGCCGGCAGCGTTCATCAGCAGCTGGAACGCCTTGGCATAGCCCTCGCACACTGCCGCACAATAGCGTTCATCAAACGCCCCTACAATGCTGTGTGATGCCATGGAATCGTCCGGATTACCGCTGGCATCATAGGCGTAAGTCAGGCTGTTGCAGAGCCAGTCATTGGCGGCTCTGGCTTTTGCCCATGCAGTATCCTGTGCTTCCACCTGTTCCCGTGCCGCAGTGATCTGTGTTTCCAGTGCACGGCGTTCCGCCTGTCGTGCCGTCCCGCTGGTGTATTCCTCGACGCAGGCGATATAAACCGCACCAACATAGTTTTCTTCCGTTTCAGAATCGTAGTCCATGCTGTACAAGTAGTTGTTCCCCACAAAAAAATACATGGGATTGTCATTGCGGAACATGGAAATGACCTTGACAGTATCCTCGTTGGAGAGAGAAGAATCCGTATTGCTGACTATGGCAAAGCAGGGTAGCTTTTCCTCATCAAAACCGTAAGACACTCCTTCTGCCGCCGCAGTTCCGGTATAAAATGCATGTGCCGCCGCCTTGATCTTGCGGTATAGGCTTTTTTGTGCATCGTTCAGAACGTCATAGCCCATTGTGGAACTGTAAATGTCCTCCGGATACGCTGCCTGTTCGTCCGGGGACGTGTTCCCTGCTCCGTAAAGGGCAATTTCCGGCGTGTGTTCCACCGGAATCCCCTGCACCGAAAGCAGATCATCCGTCATGGCAGTTTCCGCCGCAGACACCGGCGGCAATGCCGAAAGCGATGACATCAGCATTGCCGCCGCCAAAAAAAGCCCCATCCTGGGGGTGATCCAATTGTGCCGCATTTGCCGACACCTCCTTTTTCTGCGATTGCAGAATTTTCAACTGCTTTTATTATATCATATTTATAATTTTCTGTCAATCCAGAGATGCATCTTTGTGCAAATTCACATCACTCATAAAAATTTTCTCCGATTCCAAAAATTCGGTGAGAAATTCGTGCTGTGCAATTGGAAATCCACTAATTTTTTCAAACTGTTACATCTGGTTTTGTGCTTTTCCCCAGTCAATCGACACTTTTAGGGTGGAAAATCATTGGAAACGTACAATTTTCAGAAAATCATTCGGCATTATTGACAAAAAAACTGAAATCAGTTATAATAGTAAAGTATGTTGTGTTCCGCTTGTTTTTATACGGCACACAGGTGTTTATCGCGGAGAAACCGGCATCCCAACGAGAGCCTGTCGGTATCTCCCAGCTTCATGTATAAGGAGAGAGGTTTTTTCATGAGTCTAAAACTGTTCGAAGTGGCAGGCACGCATATTTTCAGCATGTCCGCCATTGTCATGGTCCTGTTCTTTGTCTTTGCGATCATCGTCGTAGGCTATCTGCTGGGCAAGATCAACATCAAGGGCGTTTCGCTGGGAACCGCTGCCATCTTTCTGGTGGCTCTGGTCGTTGGCCACTTCAAGGGCGTGGCATTCGGCGACAACGGTATTGCCGCATGGATCGCTGACGTAGAGGCACAGGACGCTGTCAACTTTTATTTCAAGTTGATCCAGAGCTTTGGTCTGATCCTGTTCGTCACTTCCGTTGGTCTGATCGCCGGTCCGACATTCTTCAAGAATCTGAAGAAAAACGCCAAGTCCTACGTTCTGCTGGGTGCGATCATCATCGCTGCCGGTGCAGGTGTCTGTGCTCTGATCACACTGCTGGTGCCGGACATGAATTCTGCCATGAGCGTTGGTCTGCTGTCCGGTGCACTGACCAGTACGCCGGCATTTGCCGCAGCACAGGAAGCGATCGGGGAAAGTTCTCCGGTGTTCAAGGAAATCGCCGTAGGGCATGCCGTGGCATATCCGTTCGGCGTTATCGGCGTTGTTCTGTTCGTGCAGATCGTACCGAAGGTACTGAAAGCCAACATGGACGAAGAACGTGCCAAGCTGACTTCTGTAGACACTGGCGAAGAAAGTCCGCTGAAGCAGAAAAAGCTGTTTGAAATGGACAAATTCGGTCTGGGTGCATTTGCCCTGACCGTTCTGACTGGTGCCATTCTGGGCTGCATCAACATTCCGCTGGGTGCAGGTTCCTTTAATCTGGGCACTACCGGCGGCCCGCTGATCATGGGTCTGATTTTCGGACACTTCGGCAGAATCGGCAAGCTGAGCATGAAGGTCAACAAGCATCTGCTGGAAGTCTTTCAGGAATGGGGACTGGTTCTGTTCCTCATCGGTGCCGGCGTAGACGGCGGTGCCGGATTCGTACAGACACTAGAAAAGTACGGTCCGCTGCTGTTCCTGTGGGGTGCACTGATGACGATCATTCCGCTGTTCATCGGCTTCTTCCTCGCGAAGAAGGTGCTGAAGCTGAGCCTGTTCAACAACCTCGGTTCTATCACCGGCGGTATGACCAGCACACCGGCTCTGGGTGCTCTCATCAATACCAGCGGCACACCGAACGTTGCAAGTGCTTACGCCGCAACCTATCCGATCGCACTGGTACTGGTGGTTCTGGCATCGCAGTTCCTCACATATCTCTAAATTTATTTGAAACTAAAAAAACCCGTCCGCACCATGGCTCTCCGGTGCGGACGGGTTTTTTATGATTTCACAGCTTGTACAATATGATGCCTTACAGTCCTGCCTGCCAGTCCCAGTTGTACAGTTCCAGTGCAGTCAGGTCGTAAGGCGTCTGCTGGTAGACGCAGTAATTCAGCCAGTTGGAGAACAGCAGGTTCGCACTGCACCCCCAGCTGAAATGGGGTTCTTTGGTGGGATCATCATCTGGAAAATAGCCATAGGGAACCGCGATCTCTGCTCCCTTTTCCTTGTCCCGAAAATACTCCCCTTTCAGCGTGTCCCGATCATACTCGGAATGACCGGTGATGAAGTACTGTCTGCCGTTTTTGTTGGCGACGATGTGCACGCCGGAGAGTTCTGACTCCGTCAGAATTTTCAGCTGCGGCACCTTTTCGATGTCCTCCCGATGCACTTCCGCGTGACGGGAATGCGGTGCGTGGAACACATCGTTGAAGCCGCGGAGCAGCTGACAGTGAGGCTCCAGCACATGCTGCGGGAAAACGCCGAACATCTTCTGCGGCAGGTCATACTTGGGCACATCAAAATGATAATACAGCCCCGCAAGAGCCGCCCAGCAGATGTGCAGCGTGGAAAAGACGTGGGACTTTGTCCACTCCATGATCGTGCAGATCTCCTGCCAGTAGTCCACATCTTCAAATGCCAGATGCTCTACAGGAGCACCTGTGATAATGCAGCCATCGTAATACTGATCCTGAATTTCGGAAAAAGTCCGATAAAATGTGGCAAGGTGATTCTGCGACGTGTTCTTGCTGATATGACTGGATACATGCAGAAATTCAACATTCACCTGCAACGGCGTGTTGCTGAGCAGCCGCAGGAACTGACATTCCGTTTCAATTTTTTTCGGCATCAGATTCAGCACCAGCACTCGCAGCGGGCGAATGTCCTGATGAGCCGCACGGTCGCTGTCCATGACAAAAATATTCTCCTCGGACAGAATGTGATACGCCGGCAGCTCCGGTGAAATACAAATTGGCATTGCCTGTTCCTCCTCCCAGAACGTTTTTTGATAGAACTATTGATAGAACTATGAATACTCCGATTATCTCCGTCTGCCCTTGTTCTTTTCCGGAGCAGCGGTTTCGCCGGTCCCCATGGCATTTCGAATGGCACGGAGTTCCTCGGCGGTGAGATCACGGTAAGTACCCGGCTTCAGCATGCCCAGCTTCAGCGGTCCGATGCTGATTCGCCGCAGACGGGCAACTTCCAGCCCGACGGATTCGCACATACGGCGGATCTGTCGGTTCTTGCCCTCATGAATGGTCATCAGCAGGACGACACGCCCCGGCTCCTTGGTCTTGACAACCACGGTTGCCGGCTGAGTCATTTTGCCGTCCAGTTCCATGCTGCCGGACAGGGCGATCAGCTGTTCCTCGGTCACGTCCGGACGAACGGTAACACGATAAGTCTTGCTGATATGGCGGCTGGGATGCATGATGCCGTTGGCGAAGCTGCCGTCATTGGTCAGCAGCAGCAAGCCCTCGGAATCCTTGTCCAGTCTGCCCACGGGGTAAACGCGTTCCTCCACGTCCTCCAGCAGATCCATGACACAGCGGCGGTTCAGCTCGTCAGAGGTGGTGGTCACATAGCCCCGCGGCTTATACAGCATCAGATAACGGTACTGTTTCTTTCGCGGCAGATATACCCGTTCGCCGCCTACGGTAATCAGATCTGCCAGTGTTGCCTTATCGCCCAGCTTGACAGGGTGTCCGTTCACCTTGACTTTTCCGTCAGAGATCAGCTTTTCCGCCTGTCGTCTGGAACAATATCCGGCATCTGCCAGCAGTTTTTGAATTCGTATTTTTTCCACTTCCTGTTTGACTCCTTTTTTGCTCTATTTTTGCAGCAGCCGTTTCCACCAGCTTTGGGGTTCCGGCTCTGTCGTTTTTTCCTGATAAGTTACCGCAGACTGCACCAGCAGCCTGCCCTGTGCGGCAACTCTGCCGTCCAGCAGAAGCTTCCACGTGCCGGCTTCCTGTCCGGCGGTCAGCGGGGCATAGAGGAACGGCGGCGTGTTCAGCTGATACGACCACGCCGGCATGTTCCCGTCTTTCACGCCTACTGTCAGCGTTTCCGCAGGAGCCACCGCAGCAGTTCCTGTGGTGCCGCCGGTCACGGGCAGCGTCCAGTTGGCGGGAAATGTCACCTCCTGCGGGGAAAGCTGCCCGAAGCCGTAATCGTACAGGACTTCATGATCCTGCCAGTCGTTCCGGTCGTTCAGGGTCACGCAAATCAGCGTAATGCCGTTCCGCACACTGGCGGACACCAGACAGCGGCCGGCTTCGTCTGTGAAACCGGTCTTGACACCGATCACCGTTTCGTCCATGGTCAGCAGCTTGTTGGAATTGGTCAGCCACCGTTCATAGGGCGGATTGCCGAAGCATACCTTGGCAGAAGCCTGCCCGCAGATCTCCCGAAAGGTTTCGTTCTGCAAAGCCGCCGCTGTCAGCAGTGCCATATCACGGGCAGTTGAGTAATGCTCCGCATCGTGCAGACCGGAGGGCGTGACAAAATGGCTCTGAGTCATGCCCAGTTCCTGAGCCTTCCGGTTCATCTGCTCTGCAAAGGCGGCATAGCTGCCGGCAAGCTTCACAGCCGTTGCTCCGGCAGCATCGTTGCCGGAGGGCAGCAGCATGCCATAGCAGAGGGCACGCTTGGTCACAATGTCCCCGTCTACCAGCCCCATGGAAGAGCCCTCTACATGGATCGCATCGTTGTCCACCGGAAAGGGCGTATCCAGATCGCCGCTTTCCAGACAGAGCAGCGTGGTCATGATCTTGGTCGTGCTTGCCATAGGTCGCTGCTGATCTGCCGCCTTTTCATAGAGCACCTCACCGGTCACCGCTTCCATCAGAATGCAGGACTCCGCCGAAACCGACAGAGCCTCGCCCTGTACATGCAGCACCGGCAGACCAGTCACCGCCAGACACACCGCCCATATCCCGCTGAGCCACCGCAGAAAATGTTGTTTTCGCATTTCAGATTCCTCCGCATACTTGTAAAATTACCACAATGTATGCGAAAGAAGCGGCAGTTTATTCTGCTTCGCCGGAATCCGTTTCCGCGGGTTTTTCCGGATTTTCAGTCTTTTTGTCGTTTTTCTTGTCGCCCTTCTTGAACATGCTGCCCAGACGGTCTACCACTTCCGGCACCGAGCGAATGGCACTGGACAGAGCATCGCTGCCCTCGTCCATTTGCAGCAGCCGCACGCCGTCCTCCTGTACCACCAGAAAGGCGACCGGCTGAATGGACACGCCGGCACCGGCACCGCCGCCGAACAGGTCTTTCGGATTGGTTTTCACCGGCAGGTCAGAGCCGCCGGAGGCAAATCCGTATGACACTTTTGACACGGGCACAATGGTCACCTTGTCAGAAACCACGATCGGATCTCCGATAATGGTCTGCACATCTACCATTTCCCGCATTTTTTCCATTGTAACTCCCATGAGATCCTGAATCGGACGCTTTTCTGCCATTACATTTACCTCCTGTTATCTCACCGCAGCGTGTTCTTTTTCCGCGGTATCTTCTTTCTCTTTCCCGTCAGTTTCCTGCCGGTTTTTCTGCATCGCATAGCCTACGGCAAAGCTGCACAGTGCCGCCAGAGCTGCCAGAAAACAAAGGTGCAGCTTTCCGCGGACGACCCAGCGGGAGCACTCCTGCCCGAACGCACACTGCACCTGTATCTGCTGCACCTGTACCCGCATGGCACTGCCCAGCAGCCCCACAGCGGTGTACACTGCCGCATTGGCTGCTCCGTAGGCGAGGGCACATTCCTGTGCATCGAACCGTCCCACCTGCACGCCCACTGTCAGCTGTTTCAGAGAGATGCCTTTCCACAGCAGCCGCAGCGGTTTCGGAAGCACGGACAGGCTGCCCTTGATGAGAGCCCAGCCGTGTTCCAGCTTTTGCTTTTCGGTCTTTTCCGAAGATTCCGGCGACTTCTTTTTTGCCGGTCGGCGGGACTTTTTCGGCTTCTTCCGCTTCTTTTTTTTCTGCTTTTCCGGTTCTTTTTCCGGCTTCTGGGATTCCTCTTTTTCCCGCTGAAACAATCCCTTTCCGGCACTGTCAGCAAAGGAGATCCCCAGCCACGAAAGCTTCCAGAAAAAGCGGTCTTTCGGGGCATCGTAGTCCCACGCAAAGGAGAACGGCGACAACAGCAGTCCCAGCAGCAGTGCCAGAATCCCCAGCACGATCAGCCAGCCAACCATAGACCACTCGCCTCCTCTGCATCATTCTGCCAGATCGTCAGATTCCTCCGACTCCGGTACCATTTCCTGCGGCACAGCCGACACCGGCAGCGGCGGGCGCTCCTCCCGCGCCCCGCAACCCGCTATGCGACTG
>OAWJ01001055.1_pt1 | contig 17629 bp, 17 predicted proteins | sample 1517021 | NCBI WGS metagenome assembly OAWJ01 (sample SAMEA2580121, study PRJEB22360) | human gut metagenome | biome: human gut; feature: human-associated habitat; material: faeces | place: Denmark | collected 2008/2010
CGATGCGCACCGCTTTCCCGCCGCTTTCCAACTCTCTGATCGCCATGGTAAAGGATACTTCCCTTGCCGCAAATATCACCGTAACGGAGATGTTTATGGTAACGCAGCGGATTGTAGCGCGCACCCATGAGCCGCTGGCACTGTATATTGAAGTAGGACTGATCTACCTGCTGTTCTCCACTGTGCTCACGAAGCTGCAGGGAATCGGAGAGAAGAAACTGAGTACATATCAGAAAAAAGGGGAATAAGCCATGCTGGAAATTAAAGGATTAAAGAAAGCGTTCGGCAGCCTGGAAGTATTAAAAGGTGTAGATTTAAAAGTAAAACAGGGCGATGTTGTTGCAATCCTCGGTCCGAGTGGTTCGGGAAAAACGACGATGCTGCGCTGTATCAACTTTCTGGAGCATGCGGACGGCGGCAGCCTGATCTTTGACGGGAAAGAATATCCGTTCCACAACATCAGCAAAAAAGATATCGCGGCGATCCGTCAGAAAACCGCATTTGTATTTCAGAACTATAACCTGTTCCTGAACAAAACAGCCCTTCATAACGTAACCGAGGGCCTGATCATCGGCAGAAAAATGCCAAAAACCAGGGCGGAGGAAAAAGCGCGTGCAGCGCTTGAAAAAGTAGGCATGCTGGACCGTGCGGACTACTATCCGCATCAGCTTTCCGGCGGACAGCAGCAGAGGGTGGCAATCGCCCGTGCACTGGCAACCGATCCGGAAATTATCTATTTTGATGAGCCGACCTCAGCGCTCGACCCGGAGCTGACCGGCGAGGTGCTTGGTGTTATGCGCCAGCTTGCCAAAGAGGGAATGACGATGCTCGTTGTCACGCATGAGATGGGCTTTGCAAGAAACGTTTCGAACAAAGTTGTCTTTATGGAAAACGGCGTTGTCGTTGAGGAAGGTCCGTCGAAGGAATTTTTCGCAAATCCGCGGGAAGAGCGGACGAGAACATTTTTGCAGAATATTGAACAGCATTACGAGTAAGGTATCCCGCAAAGCGGCAAATCCTGCCCGGAGCACGGAATCCGGACAGTTTGCAATAAAGAAAACAGAAGAAGCAAAGGCAGCTTCTTCCAGAACAAAACAAAAAAGGAGTGGCGAATATTATGAAAAAGAAAATGGCAGCAGTATTTCTGGCAGGTATCCTGACATCATCCTTTTTACTGACCGGATGCGGAAACAGCACGGCAGATAACAGCAGTGCTTCTTCCTCTTCATCAGCATCTTCTGCAAGTGCGTCTGGGGATCTTTTAGAGCAGATCCAGAGCAAGGGTGAGATCGTTGTGGCAATGGAAGGAACCTGGGCACCGTGGACGTATCACGATGAGGACGACAACCTGGTCGGCTATGACGTAGAAGTGGCACAGCAGATCGCAGAGAAACTCGGCGTGAAAGCAACCTTTGTAGAGGGTGAGTGGGACGGCCTTCTTGCAGGAATCGATTCCGGCCGGTACGATATCATGGTAAACGGCGTAGATATCACAGAGGAGCGCGCTGAGAAATACAGCTTTTCCGATCCATACGCATACAACCGCACCGCTGTTATCGTAAACTCTGCTAACGATGAAATCCAGTCCATGGAGGATCTCGACGGAAAGAGCACCGCGAACACCATTTCCAGTACGTATGCAGAAGTTGCCGAGAAATATGGCGCAGCCGTTACCGGTGGTGCAAGAAGGCGTGTTGACGATGTGGAGCAGACTTTCGAGCTTCTCTTAAGCGGCCGTATCGATGCAACTCTGAACGCAGAGGTAACGTATTACGATTATATGAAAGCACACCCGGATGCAGAGATCAAAATTGCATGTCTCGATCCGGAATCCACAAAAGTCGGTATTCCGATGAAAAAAGGCGATGAGACCAAGACGCTGCTTGAGGCAGTCAACAAAGCACTTGGCGAGCTCGCAGAAGAAGGAACACTGACAGAGCTTTCGGAAAAATATTTTGGAACGGATATCTCCAAAGAAGCAGCAGAATAAGATACAAAATAAAGAAGGTTACAGATCATGATTGCAAATTATCATACCCATACATGGCGGTGCCGCCATGCGGACGGAACGGAGCGGGAGTATGTGGAGCGCGCGATTGAGGGCGGCCTTAAAATTCTCGGTTTTTCCGACCATTCGCCTTATCCGTTCCCGGACGGCTACGATTCCGGCATGCGGATGCGGCTCGATCAGGTGGAAGGCTATGTAGACACCGTGCTGGCATTGAAAAAAGAGTATGACAAGGATATTGAAATCCATCTCGGACTCGAAACAGAGTATTTCCCGAGATTCTGGGATCAGCTGATTGATTTTTTGTCGGACTATCCGTTTGAGTACTTTGTGCTTGGCCAGCACAGCCTGGGAAATGAGATCGAAAAGATTCTCTACAGCGGCCATGGAACAACAGACGGAAGCTACCTGAAACAGTATGTGGACCAGTGCCTGGCAGGCATCGATACCGGAAAATACCTGTATCTGGCACACCCGGATCTCTTTTTATTCAACGGCGACGAAGCAGTGTTCGACCGGGAATACCGGAGACTCTGCCGTGAGGTGAAAAAGAGAAACATTCCGCTGGAGATCAATTTCCTTGGTCTGATGGAAGAAAGATGGTATCCGAACGAGAAGTTCTGGAAGATCGCCGGCGAAGAAGGAAACACCGCCGTTTTCGGCTGTGATGCCCATACGCCGAAAGCCGTCTGGAATCCGGAGACGGAACAGAAGGCACTGCAGCTGGCAGCAAAATACGGTCTGAAAGTACAGGAAACCGTTCCGATGCCGAAGACATTTTAACAGAAGCAGAAAAAGCTGTTCTTTTCTGGTGAGAGTTTTGAAAACTCCGCGGAAAAGAACAGCTTTTTTGATATGAGATTTTTTATGCTTTTTTTGTGTGCATCAGCCGTACCGCCTCTTCCCGCTGTTTCAGAATCTTCTGAATCGAAGTCCAGTAAACAATCATTGAGACAACCGGCCCGATCAGGTCGGAAATAGGTTCCACGTAGAAGATGTTTTCCAGTGCAAAGAACCGCGGCAGAAGAAACAGAGCGGTAAAGTAGACGAATTTCCGGAAGAAGGAGAGTGCAAACGAATAGCGCACGCAGCCCATTGCAGTAAAGCCGTCTACAATCTCGTACTGAATGCCGAGCGGAATGACTGAGAGTGTCGAAATATGGATCGCGCGGACCACCATCGAGACGATCTGCGGATCGGAAGTAAAAAGCTGCGCAAACAGCGTTCCGGCGGCATTGGAGACGAGGAACATCAAGGTCGTAAATCCGGCACAGAGTGCGATGATGGTTTTCTGTGCCTCAAGAATACGCCCGGAATTTCCAGCTCCATAATTGTATGCGAGGATTGACTGCGTTCCGCCGCTGATTCCGCCGAGCGGTATCGTAATAATCAGCATAAAGCTCTGAACGATCGTTGCACAGGTGATGAAGCTGTCTCCTTGTCCGGCGGGTGCATACCGCTGCAGGACGGCGTTCATCGCAATGATCATCACATTGTCGATGGCAATGATTAGAAACGGAGTAAAACCGACTGTCAGAATGCGTTTCATGATCGCAAATGAATACCCGCCGAAGGTGATGCGGATCGGAATCGTCTTTCCGAACAGAATATGCAGCACATACAGACAGCTTGCGATCTGAGAGAGCACGGTTGCAATTGCCGCGCCGCGCACGCCGAGATGCAGAACGAAGATAAACACAGGGTCCAGCAGCAGATTCAGGACGGCGCCTAGCAGAACAGATTTCATTCCCTCACTGGCAAAGCCCTGGCAGATCACAAACTGGTTCAGGCCGGTCGATAAAAGCGCAAACACAGAGCCGGAAACGTAGATCATAAAATAGGCTCTGGCGTAAGGATACGTAACGGTGCTGGCTCCGAATGCCATCAGCATCGGGCGGGTTAAAAAAAGCGCCGCGGCTGTCAGAACGAGGGACAGGGAAACAAGCATCAGAAACGCATTAGCCAGGATGCGGGATGCCTCTTTTTCATTTTTCTCTCCGAGCCGGATGCCGAGCAGCGGTGCGCCGCCGACCCCGGTGAGGGAGGAGAACGCGCCAATCATGGTGAGAATGGGACCGCAGACGCCGACACCAGCGAGCGCCAGATCACCGACAGAGGCAATGTGGCCGATGTACATACGGTCTACAATGCTGTACAGAACACTCACGAACTGTGCCAGCATGCTCGGAAAAGCAATACGGGGAACCAGCTTTCCGATCGGGTCGGTTCCGAGATGGTTTACAGTTTTCATAGAAAAATACCTTGTCGTTTTTTAGGTTTGGGAACAGACAGCAAAAAACATGCCCGAAACAAAATCCGGAAGACTTTGTTTCGGACATGCCGCTTTTGGTCTGTTCTGATAGATCAGCTGACAGAAAAATTATTCAGCAAGAGTGGTCAGATCTACTTTGAAATCGTCAGATCCCTGTCCGTCTACGGTGTAGTAAGCTGCTCTCTGCTCTGCGTTCAGGTAGATTTTGATCTCGCCTTTTAATCCGTTTGCTTTTACTTCTTTTTTGATGACTGCTTCGAGGTCTTTCATAGATACTTTTGTCTCGAAGATCTCAAGAACGGTATCAGATACTTTTGTCATTTTACGTGGGGTTTTGGTTGCTTCTGCCATGGTTTCCGTGGTCTCCTTTTTTACTGTTTTTTTAACGGTTTCTTTTTTGGTTGCTTTTTTCGGCTCTTTTGCAGCTTCTGCTTTTCCTTCGGCTGCTTCTGTATGTAAGGTTTTTTCAGTCGTTGGTTTTACTTCTTTTGCCGGTGCCGCTGTCTTTACAACGGTTTCCGCTGTTTTTGCAGCTTCTGCAGCCTGCTGTTTCGCTTTGGCCATTTTTTTCATGGTTCTTTTATTCATTTTATTCACTCCTCTATGCGATATCTCTAATAAATTACCATGTTTTTTGCCTTCTGTCAAATTTAAATTCGAGAAAACAGCGGCTTTAGGATTGTACACGGCGGAGCACAGAAAAGATTTTTTCAGAATCCCAGATCTGCGGAACAGGGTAGGTGGGATTTGCTTCTTTTAAAGCACGGCGTGCTATTTCTGTGTAATCATTCGGCGAAAGGTGCGGCAGAGTGGATGGAATGTCAAACGAATCGCGCATAGCCTCGATAGCTGCAATCATCCGCTCAGCCTTTTCAGAAACGGTATCTCCGCCGAGAGAAAGCGCATCGGCGAGAACGGCAAGTTTAGGCGCAATGCAGGAACCGTATTCGCGCAGAACAGCAGGCAGCAGAACCGCGTTGGCTCTTCCGTGCGGAATGTGGTACAGTGCACCGACGGCGTGAGCGATGGCATGGACGTAGCCGACAAAGTTGTTGGTAAAAGCGAAACCGGCCAGATACGATGCATGAAGCATTTCCTGCCGTGCGGCAAGACGGGAGCCGTCACGCCAGGCTTCGGGCAGGGCATGGAAATTTTCGCAGACTGCCTCGATGGATGCATTCTGCACGCTGCGGGAGGCGAAGAGGTTCAGAAAAGCTTCCATGGCATGGGTCAGGGCATCCATACCGGTATCTGCGGTCATAGAGGACGGGAGGCTGATCGTAAGACGCGGATCGAGAACTGCCGTATCCGGGATCAGACAGAGGTCATTGACGGCGTATTTGTATGGTTTCCCGTCGATACAGTCTGTGATGACAGCTGCCGCCGTTGCCTCCGAACCGGTTCCGGCTGTCCTCGGCACGGCAAACAGCGGCGGGCGGTGCTGGATGGATACCGGTACGCAGGAACCGTCTTTTTCGGACAGCAGACGCGGGCACCGATCAGCTTTGCTGCATCGAGAACGGATCCGCCGCCGATGGCGAGGATAGCCTGCGCCTGAATCTGCTGATAAAGACGGAAACCCTGTTCCACGCTCTCAATCTGCGGATCCGGGGCGATTTCGGAGAAAATGGTGACGGAAATGTTTTCTTTTTTACAGCCATCCAGCAGAGACGTCAGTGTTCCGCGGCGGACAAAGCCGGGGGTAGTCACCAGGAGAATCCGGGAGATCCGGCGTTTCCGGAATAACGCGGGGAGCAGCAGAACGGCATCCGGTGCTGCAAGGAGTGTCTGTTTCTTATGCTCTGTCAGATGAAGAACGCGGCTCAACACCCACTGCCGGGTGCGGAACCAGAAAATGGAATGCATCAATCAAGTACCTCCATAAAAAATCGTGAGAATCGTATATCTCTTATTGTAACAGTGCACGGCAGGTTTTTCAATTCGTATAGGAATTTTGAATCTTCCGTGAAAAGAATTGACAGTGCGAAAAATGCGTGTTATAGTACAAATAGAACAGATAAAAAGAGCCAGGAATTGTTCACCTGGGAAATCAGGAAAAGGCTTGACTGGAGGTGCCTGATGATGGAAACAAAGAGAGATTATTATGAAGTATTAGGCGTCAGCCGGAATGCAGACGAGAAAGAAATCAAGCGTGCATACCGGAAACTGGCGAAAAAATATCATCCCGATACGAATGCGGGAAACCCGGATGCGGAAAAGAAATTTAAGGAAGTGACAGAAGCGTATTCTGTCTTAAGCGATCCGGAAAAGAAGAAAATGTACGATCAGTTCGGATTCGCGGCGTTCGACCAGGGAGCCGGCGCGTACAGCCAGCAGGGCGGTGGAAATCCGTACGGCAGTGCGTATGGAAACCCGTTCGGCGGAAGCGGAAACAACGGCGGCTATCACGAATTTCACTTTGAAGGAAACGCGGACGATATGTTCGGCGATTTCTTTGATCAGATGTTTCATGGCAAAAGCCGTGGATTCGGAAGCGAGCGGTATACGCGTTCGGGAAGCAGCAGACATCCGTTTGAGGATGCATTTTCCGGCCGCGGTACGGCAGAGGATCTCGATCTGCACGCTGAGGTTTCGATCCGCCTGGAGGAAGCGGCATCGGGCTGTGAAAAACAGATTACCCTGCGGAACCCGGATGGAACGACCAATACGCTGCTGGTTAAAATCCCGGCCGGTATCGAGAACGGAAAGAGCATCCGTCTGCGCGGCAAAGGCCATACAGGATCAAACGGCCGCCGCGGCGATCTGCTTTTGAAGGTCAATGTAGAAGAAAAGAAAGGTTTTGAACGGCGCGGAATGGACATCTACACGACGATTCAGATTCCATACACAACGGCAGTCTTTGGCGGCGAAGCGCGTGTCTCGACACTGTACGGAGATGTGGTCTGCAAAATCAAGGAAGGAACACAGTCCGGCAGTAAGCTCCGTCTGCGCGGCAAGGGCATGGTATCGATGAAAGATGCGAACGTGCACGGTGATCATTATGCGACGATTGAGATTGCTGTACCGCGCAGTCTGAACCGCACAGCACGCCAGAAACTGATGGAATATAAGGAAGCGTGCTGAAAATGTGAAGAAACTGTGAAATCGGAAAATCCGGGTTGACAAATTGTGTTCGTGGTATTATATTACAACTAGAACAAAGAAAAGGAATCAACAAGAAACCAATTCTTCCTTGCATGTTCCCAAACATCCTGTTCCAAGAAACTTATTCATAGCCACAAGGCAAAGCAAACTTAACACCCTTCACAAGATAAGAAGCCTGCTAAGAATCAGATTTTTGGAGGAAAAGGTAAATGAATACTTTAAAAGCTGAAAAGAGAAGTTTGGATGTAAAAGCAAAAAGACTCAGAAGAGAAGGATACGTTGTCGGCAATGTATTCGGCAGAGAGATGAAAGAATCCATTCCAGTTAAGATGGTAAAAAGAGATGTCGAGAAACTGCTGAAGACAGACCACAAAGGCAGCCAGATTATGCTGGATGTCGACGGAACCGCATACGATGTCCTGATCAAAAATGTTGATTATAACCCGGTAGCCGGACAGATCGATTCGATCGAGTTCCAGGCACTGGTCAGCAATGAGAAAGTTCATTCCGTTGCAGAGATTGTTCTTGTAAACCATGAAAAGATCGCAGAAGGCGTTCTGCAGGAGGATCTGAACGAGGTTGCCTACATGGCATACCCGGCATCCCTGGTCGATCAGGTAATGGTCGATGTCGGAGGGATGAAGATCGGTGATGTCATCCGCGTCAAAGATCTGTCCCTGGCCGCTGACCCGGATATCACCATAAAGACCAATCCGGAATCCATTGTCGTAAGTCTGATGGCTTCCCACAACGTAGAAGCACCGGCAGAAGATACCGAAGAAGCAGAAGAGAAATAAACAGAATAAGCACATACAAAGAAATCCGAAGGCGTCAAAAACCTTCGGATTTTTTGCGTGAAAAATATGGTTTGAATCGATCAGATATAACTCATGAAGCCTTTTCCGATAATTTCGCTGCTCTTTGTGATCGCAATAAACGCGGTCGGCTCGGTATCATGAATAAACCGCTGAAGATAGACGGCCTGCTTGACATCCACAACCGTGAGAATGACTGTCCGCTGCTGGTCGGAGTAAGCGCCGACGGCGTCGTAAAGGGTTGCGCTGTGATTGAGATCCTTTGTGATGAAATCGCAGATCGGCTGCGGATTGTTGGAGATAATCGTAAAAAATTTATTCAGCTTCATCCGCTCAATCGTTTTGTCAATCAGCAGTGTTTTCGCTATCAGACCGAGAACCGAACAAAGTCCGGTTAAGGTATCGAAAATCAGGAAAGCAAGGATGACAACGATGAGGTCGGTCACCAGCAGGGCAGTGGAAATATTCATTGTAGAATATTTTTTAATAATCATGGCGATGATGTCTGTGCCGCCGCCGGAGGCATTCTCAAAAAACAGCAGTGCTGCCGCCAGTGCCGGAAGAATAATGGCAAAGCAGAGCTCCAGCATGATCTCATCGGTAAGCGGATGTGCCATCGGAAACAGCTTTTCAAAAATGTTCAGAAGAACCGAGGAAAGCACGGTCACGTAGGCTGTCTTGACGCCGAAGTTCCGCCCCAGCACAGCAAAACCAACCAGCAGAAGCAGCAGGTTGATAAAAAGGTTGATCTGTGAGGCAGTGAACGGAAGAAACCGGCAGATGACAACGGCCATACCGGATACACCGCCGAAAGAAAAATTATTAGGGAATTTAAAAACATAAATTCCAATGTCCATGATCAGAACAGCTGCGGTAATGACAGCATATTCTTTTAACGTTTGTAATGCAGGCTGCGATGCCTGTTCTTTTGTGTCCATTTTTTTGCTCCTTTATTTGAATTTGAGGCGACCTTTATTTTATTATAGAAGAAACTTTTTTGAATAACAGCTAATAATGTATCCCCCTCTTCAAACATAGCATGGCATATGGTAGTTTGTCCAGTTACATTTTCCTTATTTCCATTTTTCCGTTTTCCGATAGTTGTATCCAATTTATTTCTGTGGTATGATGAAGGGCAGGATCTTTTTTCGGAAAGAAAAAATCTGCAGTTTCTGTTTCAAAATGTTTCGAAAAAAGAAGAAAAAACAGAAACAAAAATGGAGGAAGAAACATGAAAAATACAAAGGTTTATGTTGATTTTATAACAGAGAAACTGAAAAAACTGCTCTCCATCGACAGCCCGACCGGCTACACGAAAGATGCCATTGCATGGCTGAAAGCAGAGTACGAAGCGATGGGCTATGCGCCGGTGATCACCACAAAGGGCGGCCTTCTGGTGCAGCTTGCCAAAGGCTGTGAAGGAAACGGCGGTGTCCTCGTGGAGACACATACCGATACGCTCGGCGGCATGGTAGCGGAAGTGAAAGGAAACGGCCGTCTTCGTCTCACCGCGCTCGGCGGTATGAATCCGAACAATGCGGAGACGGAAAACTGCGTTGTCATCACAAGAGACGGAAAACGGTACGAGGGCTGCTTCCAGATGAACAACCCGTCGATCCATGTCAACGGTTCCTACGACCAGCAGGACCGCACCTACGACAATATGGAGGTCGTTCTGGATGAGATGGTCTTCTCCAAAGAGGAGACAAAGGCGCTCGGCATCGAGACCGGTGATATCGTCTGCTTTGAGACGAGAACCCGCATCACGGAGAAGGGCTACATCAAGAGCCGTTTTCTCGATGATAAACTGAGCGTTGCAATCCTGCTCGGCTATGCGAAGTATTTAAAAGAAGAAAACGTAACACTGTCCCGCCCGGTTTATCAGCATATCACTGTATATGAGGAGGTCGGCCACGGCGGATCTGCTTCCGTTCCGGAGGGTGTAACAGATATCCTTTCCGTTGATATGGGATGTGTCGGCGATGGACTGGAGTGTAAGGAACACCAGGTATCCATCTGTGTCAAAGACAGCGGCGGCCCTTACAGCTACGATTTTACCGGTGAGCTGATTGCGGCAGCAAAAGCAAACGGAATCGACTATGCGGCGGATGTTTACCCGCACTACGGATCTGACGTGGAGGCAACGCTCCGCGGCGGCGCAGGCGCACGCCATGCCCTGATCGGCGCCGGTGTGTACGCATCCCATGGATATGAGAGAAGCCATGTGGACGGCGTGAAGAATACGCTGGAACTGCTTGCGGCGTATCTGGACAAATAAAAATAAGAACAAGTGAGAGAATTGCATGAGAAAATTAGCATTGCCAGAAGAAGTGCTGCTCCAGATTGAGCAGCCTGCGCGATACATTGGAAATGAATTCAACAGTGTCGTAAAAGACAAAGAAAAAGTAGCCTTACGCGGCGCTTTCCTGTTCCCGGATGTGTATGAGATCGGTATGTCGCACCTTGGCATCCAGATCCTGTACGATATGTTTAACAAACGTGAGGACATGTGGTGTGAGCGTGTCTATTCCCCATGGCCGGATCTGGACCGCGTGATGCGGGAACAGAGCATTCCGCTGTTCGGCCTGGAATCCCAGGAGCCGGTGAAAAACGAGGATTTCCTGTTTATCACCCTGCAGTATGAGATGTGTTATACGAACGTTCTGCAGGCGCTCGACCTTGCCGGAATCCCGCTGCATGCGGTGGAGCGTACCGACGAGGACCCGATCGTTATCGGCGGCGGCCCGTGTACGTACAATCCGGAGCCGATCGCTCCGTTCTTCGATCTGTTTTACATCGGAGAGGGCGAGGTTGTGTACGACAAGCTTTTTGACACGTATCTGGAAAATAAAAAGAACGGCGGAACCCGTCAGGATTTCCTGAAAAAGGCATGCTGGATCCCTGGTATTTACGTACCGCAGTTTTATGAAGTAACGTACCACGAGGACGGAACGATCGCGGCCTTTACGCCGTCCATTCCGGAAGCACCGGAAAAGATCAAAAAACAGCTCGTCATGGATATGACCGAGGCAACGTATCCGGAGAAACCGGTCGTGCCGTTTATCAAGGCAACACAGGACCGTGTCGTTCTGGAGATCCAGCGCGGCTGTATCCGCGGCTGCCGTTTCTGCCAGGCGGGTATGGTGTACCGTCCGACAAGAGAGCGCGATGTGGAGAAGTTAAAAGAACTTGCGACCCATATGCTGCGCAATACCGGCCACGATGAGATTTCGTTGAGTTCTTTGAGCTCGAGTGATTACAGCCATCTTCCGGAGCTTGTCAACTATCTGATCGACAGCTGCCCGGAAAAAGGTGTCAATATTTCCCTTCCGTCTCTTCGAATCGACGCATTTTCCCTCGATGTCATGAGCAAGGTACAGGATATCAAAAAGAGCAGCCTGACCTTCGCACCGGAGGCGGGAAGCCAGCGGATGCGGAATGTTATTAATAAAGGTCTGACCGAGGAAGTCATTCTCGACGGAGCCGGAAAAGCGTTTGAGGGCGGCTGGAATAAAGTAAAACTGTATTTCATGCTGGGCCTTCCGACCGAGACCGAGGATGATATCAAAGGAATTGCGCATCTGGCGGAAAAGATCGCAGAGCGTTACTATGAGATTCCGAAAGACCAGAGAAACGGAAAATGCCAGATTACGGCAAGCTCCTCGTTCTTTATCCCGAAGCCGTTCACCCCGTTCCAGTGGGCACCGATGAACACGGAGAGGGAGTTTCTTGACAAAGCGGCGATTGTAAAGGCAGAGGTCCGCGCACAGCTGAATCAGAAGAGCATCCGTTACATTTATCATGAGGCAGATATTTCCCTTCTGGAGGGATTCCTTGCACGCGGTGACCGGAAATGTGCCGAAGTTATTGAAAAAGCGTACAGAAAAGGTGCTATTTTCGATGCCTGGTCCGAGTATTTCCGGAAAGATGCCTGGGAAGAAGCGTTTGCAGAGACCGGCATTGACGTTTCGTTCTATGCCTGCCGTAAGCGCAGCACCGATGAGATCCTTCCGTGGGATTTCCTTGATATCGGCGTGACGAAAAAATTCCTGATCCGCGAATGGGAGCGGGCACAGCAGGAAACCGTTACCCCGAACTGTAAGATGCAGTGTTCCGGCTGCGGAGCAAAATCATTCGGAGGAGGTGTCTGCTATGAAAATCAGAATTAAGTTTGCCAAAACAGGTGTGATGAAATTTGTGGGTCATCTGGATGTGATGCGTTACTTCCAGAAAGCAATCCGCCGTGCAGAACTTCCGATCGCTTATTCCGAGGGCTTCAGCCCGCACATGCTGCTGTCGTTTGCTTCTCCGCTCGGTGTCGGCATCAGCAGCACCGGTGAATATTTCGATATGGTGCTCGCGGAAAATATGAAAACCGACGAGATTGTAAAACGTCTGAATGCGACGATGGTTGAGGGAATGGAAGTGCTTTCCGCCCGCCATGTGCCGGATGGAAAAGCAAGCAAGGCAATGTCTCTCGTGGCAGGAGCCGATTATCTCGTGCAGTTCCGTGAGGGAAAAATGCCGGAGATCGATCTGGAAACGAAAGTGCCGGAGTTTTTCGCACTTCCGCAGATTGAGATCATGCGAAAGACAAAACGAAGCGAAAAGCTGACCGATATCCGTCCGTGGATTTACGATATGAAAGCAAAGAAAAGCGGTGTCTGGATGCAGCTCTCCACCGGAAGTGTTTCGAACCTGAAACCGGAGCTCGTGATGGAAGCGTTCTGCAAATGGTGCGGGGTTGAACTTCCGCCGTTTGCATGCACGATTCTGCGCGAGGAAGTTTACGCAGACATTGGAACGGAAGAAGAGCGAAAGCTGGTTCCGCTGGAAGCGTTAGGAGAAGAAGTTGAGTAAACGAATTGTCATTGCCCATCTGCCGTGGGAGGGAAAAGATTACCTGGTACACACGCTGGCGGAAGGAGAAAGACCGGTCGAACTGACGGCCCTCTGCAGGGAGAAGGAAACGCTGCTTGGCAATATCTATGTCGGCCGGGTGGAAAAACTGGCGCCCGGGATCCGCGGGGCATTTGTCTCGTTTGCGGAGCAGCAGAGCTGTTTTCTTGATCTGTCCCGTGTAAAAGAAGGGTATCTTCTGAAAAAAGCACCGGGAACGGAACTGCATGTCGGGGATGAAATCGTCGTGCAGATCCAGCGGGAAGCGCAGAAAACGAAGCTTCCGTCGGCGACAGCAGAGCTTTCTCTTTCGGGAAGCGCCCTGGCGCTCTACTATGGAAAGCCGGAAATCTCATGCTCAGGACGCCTTCTGCCGGAGCAGAAAAAACGGTTAAAAGCTCTGGGAAGCCGGATCTTTCCAGAGCTTTCCGGCGGAAGCCTTCCGTTTGGCGTGATCTTTCGCACCGCATCCGCTGATGCTTCGGAAGAAGAGATCCGGCAGGAATATCTCGAGCTGTCCGAAAAACTCGCGCGGATTGTCCAGTATGGAACGATGCGGAGCCTGTACTCATGCCTGTATCGGGCATCGGATGTCGTGCCGGAGCTCGTCAAACGGTATGCACCGTCGGTTTCAGAACTTGTGACAGACGACAGAGAAACGTATGAGATCTGCAGAGAATATCTGGAGCGCCATGATTTTCACGACTGCCGCCTGACCTGGTATGAGGATCAGCTTACCACGCTGGCGAAGAAAGAAAATCTCGAATATCACGTAAAACAGGCACTCGACAAACGTGTGGATCTGCCTTCCGGCGGATTCCTCGTGATCGAACCGACCGAAGCGCTGACCGCGATTGATGTGAACAGCGGAAAGCAGCTCGGCGGACGTAAAAATACGTTTCTGTACAGCGTCAACCAGGAGGCAGCCCGCGAAATCGCCCGCCAGATCCGCCTGCGCGGGATTTCCGGTCTGATCCTGGTTGACTTTATCAACATGCCGGAAAAAGAGCAGGAGGAGCGCCTTCTCGGCTTCCTGCAGGGTCTTGTGCGGGAAGATCCCGTTCCGACCAAAGTTGTGGATATGACGGCGCTTCATCTCGTGGAACTGACGAGAAAGAAAATCCGCCGGCCGCTGGCAGAACAGATGAAATGACGGTAACCTTACAAAGGAGGAATGAATATGGAACCACAAAAGAAACCGATTCACCTCAATGAAAACGATACCCCATATCTTTACGAACCCTTTCGAAACCAGATGCCGGCAAAACGGCAGCATCCGGCGGAAAAAGAAAAGATACTGAAACCATGGCAGGGCCTGCTGGTGTTTGCCTTTCTGATGGTTCTTTTTAATCTCGCCGGAATCCCGCTGGTTCTTGCAGGCGGGATGTATGGAAATGCGCTGGACGAGATCATTGTATTCCTGATCGGATCCATTCTCGTCGTACGGGCACTTCATATTCCGTTAAAAGAAGTGTTCCCATTAAAAAAGCCGGATGGAGCCGGAATCCTCGGAACCATTCTGATGTGGTATGTGACGTACCGCGGTGTGCTTGCCCTTTTCCTTCTGATGGAATGGATTTTCCCGCAGGAATACGCAAGCCTCTCGGAATCCATGGACAGCAGTATGGCGGGCCTTTCCTATTTCGGCGAGCTGCTTGTCGTTGCGCTGACACCGGCCATCTGTGAAGAAGCACTGCACCGCGGTCTTCTGCAGTACAGTCTGCGCGGAATCAAAAAGAAATGGGTGATGCTGCTTCTGATGGGCGTTTATTTTGGCGCTTTCCACATGAGCATCGTCCGTTTTCTTCCGATGATGATGATGGGAATCGTTCTCTCGTATGTGCGGATGAAGACCGACAACATGTTTTACAGCTCGCTGTTCCATTTCGTCCATAACGCATCGACGATTGTGGCGAGCATTGCGGCAAGCTTCCTCTATATGTTCTCGCAGGGGAACGCAGCAGCAGGCAGCGGATACGCAACGGAAACGTACATCGGCATGTATCTGATCGAAGCGGCGCTGATGCCGATCGGTCTTTATATGGGAAGCCGTCTTCTGATGTACCAGCAGACAAAAAGAGAAGGATTTTTCCCGAAGGAGAGAAGAAAAAAGACCATTGCGAAAATCGTAATTCCGACCATTCTGCTGATCCTTGGCGGACTGTTTTTCCTTGGTATTGGTATGATGTAAAAAGAATCAAAAGCAGTTTGGGCAATTTTGCAGAAATGTCCAAGCCGGGTAGAAAACAGGTACGATTTATGATAGAATAACAGCAAATCAGGCGTTACACGATATTACAGAAAGGAAAAGCTGTTTCTCTAAAAAAGAGACAGCAGGAATAAGAACTATGGCAAGAACAGCTATTGCTACCGACAGCAACAGCGGTATTACACAGAGTCAGGCGAAAGAGCTGGGCGTTTTTGTCCTTCCGATGCCTTTCTTCATGCGCGGAAAAATCCAGTTTGAGGATATCGACCTGACACAGGAACAGTTTTACGAGATTCTGGCAGAGGATGCGGCTGTTTCCACATCTCAGCCGTCTCCGGGAGATCTGATGGATTTCTGGAACAAAATTCTCGAAGAGTACGATGACATTGTTTACATTCCGATGTCAAGCGGCCTTTCCGCCTCCTGTGATACAGCGACCGTGCTGTCCGAGGACTACGAAGGAAAAGTGCAGGTTGTCAACAATCAGAGAATCTCCGTTACGCAGCAGCAGTCCGTTCTGGATGCAAAGAAAATGGCAAACCGCGGCGTGGCAGCAAAAGACATCAAAGCAATTCTGGAAGAGGATGCGCTGGATGCAAGTATCTATATTATGGTAGATACGTTAAAATACCTGAAAAAAGGCGGCCGCGTTACGCCGGCAGCAGCCATGATTGGAACCGTTTTAAATATCAAACCGGTGCTGACGATCCAGGGAGAGAAGCTTGACGCGTTTGAAAAAGCGCGCGGTGTGAAACAGGCAAAGAAAGCCATGATCAAGGCTATGAAAAAAGATATGGACAAACGCTTCGCAAAAGAGCGTGCAGCCGGCATCATGGGACTTCACATTGCCTATACCGCAAACGACAAAGAAGTAATCGATGGATGGATTGTCGAAGTAAAAGAAGCCTTCCCGGATTTTGAAGTCGATGCGCATCCACTGTCCTTAAGCGTTGCCTGCCACATCGGACCTGGCGCACTGGCAATTGCATGTGAAAAAAAATCTGCAATTTCCTGAAAAATACTATTGACAAACAGCAGACGTGATGATATATTGTAGAAGTATGCCGCACAGAGAGGTAAAAGAGTCGAAAGACCACCAAATCTGGCGAGTAATTGATAGGGAGGTGCCATATGTACGCAATTATTGCAACAGGTGGTAAACAGTACAAGGTAGCTGAAGGCGATGTTATCCGAGTAGAGAAACTTGGCGTTGAAGCTGGAGAAACCGTAACTTTTGATCAGGTACTTGCAGTAAGCAATGACGGACTGAAAGTTGGCGAGGACGTTAAAAATGCATCCGTAACCGCATCTGTAGTTGGAAACGGTAAAGGCAAAAAAGTTATCGTTTACAAGTATAAGAGAAAAACTGGTTATCATAAGAAAAACGGTCACAGACAGCAGTACACTGAAGTGAAGATTGAAAAAATCAACGCTTAAGTCTTATGATTTGTATAACCGTAACAGAGTCTGACGGCGAGTACATCTCCGTGGAGTCAAACGGTCATGCAGGCTATGCAGAGGAAGGGCAGGATATTATCTGTGCCGCTGTCTCCGCACTGATTGTAAACACCGTAAATTCCGTGGAAACATTGACAGAGGATCTGATTATAAGTGAAGCTGGAGATGGATACGTGTATTTTTCATTCCCGAATGGGTATTCTGAAAGTACCGCACTTCTTGTAAAATCACTTTTGCTGGGCCTCGAAAGTATCCGCCGCGATTATGGAGCACAATACTTAGAGATCGCATTCAAGGAGGTGTAATACCATGTTAAATATGAACCTTCAGATTTTCGCTCATAAAAAAGGAGTTGGTTCTACCAAGAACGGTAGAGATTCCGAGTCCAAGAGATTAGGAGCAAAAAGAGCTGACGGACAGGTTGTAAAGGCTGGAAACATTCTTTACAGACAGCGTGGAACCAAGATTCATCCAGGCGTGAACGTAGGAATCGGAAAAGACGATACCTTATTCGCTATGGTTGACGGACGCGTAGCTTTCGAAAGAAAAGGACGTGACAAAAAACAGGTTTCCGTATATCCGGTAGCAACAGAAGAGTAAGACAAAGGTGCGGCTTCAAATCTTAAGAGGTTTGAAGCCGTTTTTGTTAATAATAATTAAAGGTCCAACAGACCGATTTGGATTTAGATAAAACAAGACAGGAGAATACCATGTTTGCAGACAGAGCAAAAATTCTGATCCGCTCCGGTAAGGGCGGAGACGGACATGTCAGTTTCCGCAGAGAGCTTTTTGTACCGAACGGCGGGCCGGACGGCGGCGATGGCGGCAAAGGCGGAGACGTTATTTTTGAAGTTGACGAAGGA
>OAWJ01001060.1_pt1 | contig 17534 bp, 14 predicted proteins | sample 1517021 | NCBI WGS metagenome assembly OAWJ01 (sample SAMEA2580121, study PRJEB22360) | human gut metagenome | biome: human gut; feature: human-associated habitat; material: faeces | place: Denmark | collected 2008/2010
TGTGAAAGCGGCTGCCCTGCCGGTCTTCCACTGTGTGAGGAAGATATACAGGTATTTCTGGATCGCAGAAAACCCGGATTTTCACAGTTCTCAACGCCTAGAAAGGAATCCGATACCATAGAGATACTGTCAGGAATTTTCGAGGGAAAGACAACCGGAACTCCTATATCCATGATGGTGAGAAATACATCCCAGCGCTCCGGGGATTACGGAGATATCGCCACATATTACAGACCAGGCCACGCAGATTATACATTTGATGAAAAATATGGCTTCAGGGATTACAGAGGCGGCGGCCGTTCATCAGGACGAGAGACCATCGGCAGAGTTGCAGCCGGTGCGATCGCCTCAAAGATACTGAAGGAACTCGGTATCACCATAACTACCTACGTATCTTCCATCGGTGATGTACATATAGACAGGAACAATTTTGACGCTGACTATATACTTAAGAACGACCTCAATATGCCGGACCCGGATGCCTACGAGAAGGCATCAATCCTTCTTCAAGACTGCATGGCAGAGAACGATTCCATAGGCTCTGGTGTTGAATGTATCGTGCATGGAATGCCGGCAGGTATCGGTGAACCGGTATTTGACAAACTGGATGCATGCCTCGCAAAGGCAGTTATGTCCATCGGAGCTGTGAAAGCTGTCGAGATTGGCGACGGCACCGAGGTATCCACTGCAAGAGGTTCATATAACAATGATGCATTTGTCATGAACGGTTATAACGTAGACAAGGAGACCAATCACGCCGGAGGTATTCTCGGCGGAATGAGCGATGGTTCAGACATAATCATCAAGGCGCATTTCAAGCCGACCCCATCCATCGCATCCACACAGAAAACCGTTAACAAGTCCAGGGATAACATAGAGGTCTCGATCAGAGGCCGCCACGATCCTATCATTGGGCCGAGAGCTGTTGTGGTCGTCGAGGCCATGACCGCCCTGACGATCCTTGATCTTATATTTGAGAATATGTCATCCAGAATGGACAAGATAATTGACTTTTATAAGTAATTGTCAAACAAACTGAAAATTGCGACAAACAATAATGCGATAAAATGTAAATAATAAAAAACAGATGTGATATGATCCAGGGGTGATTCCTCAAATCATGCCATATCTGTTTTTTATTTATCTATCTTATTTTTCATTCCATCATTTATTCAGTCCATCATTCTGACCTTGTTGCCTATAAGTCTGGCGCCAGATTCTACTCTTCCACCTTTTTAGGCTTGTTGATGATGTAAAGTCCAATTCCCACTATCAGACCACCGCCGATGATATTACCAAGCGTTACAGGGAGGAGATTTTTACTGAAGAAATGTCCCACTGTGAGCTGGTCACTTATCTGCTGTGCGGTATATCCATAGAGCTCGCATGCCTTGTCCACGTACTTGCTGTTTGATGCAGCCATCAGACCTGCAGGTATATAGTACATATTTGCAACGCAGTGCTCAAAACCTGACACGACGAATACCATTATCGGGAAGAAGCATGCAAACAGCTTTCCAATTATATCCTTAGCCGAAGATGACATGAGAACCGCGATGCACACGAGAACATTACACATTATTCCCGACATGAACGCATTGCAAAAATCAAGGCCTGTCTTACCCATAGCCACCTTGATGGTATAAGCGCCAAGGCCGCCTGCTGAATTATCAAACTGACCGCTTCCATATATAAGAGCTGCAGTCACAACTGATCCAAGCATATTGCTGAGATATACAATAACCCAGTTCTTGAGCATCTGCACAAGCTTTATCCTACCATCAATAACCGCTGTTATCATCATACAGTTTCCGGTAAACAGCTCTGCACCGATAATCGATAACATCATGAGTCCTACAGGGAATATGCATCCTGCAAGAGTCTTCGCAAGTCCGAAATTGTCCACCGTATGCACCGCAAGGTTTGATCCCTCAGCTCCTATCGCAATGAACATTCCTGCAAAGAATCCCATCATGATCATCTTGTACAGCTTGAGATTTGCCTTTCCAACAGCACCCTTGAGATTATTCTCAATGATCTGTGCCGGAACGTAGTAATTGTTTTCCATGATTTAATTGTCTCCTTAGTTTATAAGTTATTTGTTAGGCCCTCGGATATGCCTTTGCATATTCTTCCTTGAGCTTACTCTGCTTATTTGTAAGATATATCTGGGTTGTCGCAATATCCACATGTCCAAGCATCTCTTGAACAGACTTTATATCCGCTCCATTCCCCAACATATGTGAGGCAAATGAATGCCTTATCATATGAGGTGTTATATCCTTATCTATGCCGGCCTTAGCCGCATAATACTTTATTATCTTCCAGAATCCCTGTCTCGTCATAGGTGCACCCTTGCAGTTGAAGAACAGATAATCACTGCCTCCACTCATATCATCGCGCACCTCAGTAATATATCTGCTGAGGGCTCTCTGAGCAACCTCCGCAACCGGAACAGTCCTCACCCTGTCGCCGTCGTGGCACTCAATGAACCCAAGCTTTATGTTGACATCCGTGAGTTTCAATGTCACAAGCTCTGTAACACGTATTCCTGTAGCATACAACAGCTCCAGCATCGCCTTATCCCTGATCTCCTTTGGAGTCTTGTTGGTAGGCTGGTCGAGAAGCTTGTTCACCTCACTTATGGTAAGCGTCTCAGGAACCTTCTTCACGATCTTCGGAGGCTTGATATTCTCCGTTGGATCATCATTCACTATCCTCTCCCTCATGAGATAGGCATAGAATGACTTTATGGATGCAATGTTACGTGACACCGTAGCCATGGACATCCCCTGTTTCTCCATTTCCAACACATACGAAGTGATATAAGTTTCATTAATATCATCAATCCTCGTTATGCCCTTCTCGTCAAAATACTTGTAGAATTTTATCAGATCTCTCCGATATGATGCAACAGTATTCTCACTGGATTTTTTTACATTTCTTAAATAATCAACATATCTGTCTATGTATTGTTCCACTAATTTATCCCCTTAGTTATGTAGACTGAATTATATTATAAATACAAATGTAAATAAAATCAAACACTATTTTAACAAGTAAAATCAAGGCTTCACGGCATTTTTAATAAAAGTACAAAATGCGGTGCGCGATCAAATTATGTATACTAGATATTGACATAATTCTTTTCAAAAATATTTCACATTTTTTAATTCCGACAATGTTTCAGTTGAATTTTCTATGTTTCAAATTATGTGATTGCTTGTTTGGGAGCATTTCTTACCCCAATATGCGTAGATTGCAATTATTGTTTTGGAATCCACTATCCTGCCATCTCTTATCATATTGAGTGCATCATCAAGACCTATCTCCTCGGTCTCTATAAATTCATTCTCGTCCAATGCACATATTCCTCTGGTAAGTTCCCTGCCTATATACACGTAAGTCTGTTCATCACTTGTACCGATAGCCAGAACTGCTCTAGTCACATACTCCACAACCTTCGCGGTAAACCCTGTCTCTTCCCTGAGTTCTCTTCTGGCTGCATCTTCAGGAGACTCTCCCTCATCGATAAAACCAGCCGGAACCTCGTAGGTTATATCATCAATAGAATTCCTGTATTGCTTTATCAGTATGAGCGATCCATCGTCTTTCACTGGAAGAATGCATGCTCCCGGGTGATGCTTTATCAGATCATATACAACATCTCTGCCATCAGGCAGTTCAAGATAGTCGTTATATACATCAAACACATGCGCTCTGTATGCCACTTCCGTCTTTATCCTCTTGAATTTTTCCATCTTTTAATCTCACCTCCCGTTTTATAGTTTGTCATGCATAAGAATGGTAAACTGTATATGACAAATCATAAAAAGGGTTTGTAGATCATCTCTACAAACCCTAATTTTTATTTTGCGTAATCTGTCACGCGTGACTCTCTTATAATATTTACCTTAATCTGTCCAGGATACTCAAGCTCGTCTTCGATCTGCTTTGCAATATCTCTAGCCAGCAATACCATATCAGAATCGCTTACATGCTCAGGAACTACCATTACACGAATTTCTCTACCTGCCTGAATAGCAAATGTCTTATCTACACCCTTATGAGAATTAGCAATATCCTCTAACTTCTTAAGTCTTGTAGTATAAGTCTCCAAGGTCTCTCTTCTTGCTCCCGGTCTTGCAGCAGAAATTGTATCTGCAGCCTGTACCAGAAGTGCTATCAATGACTCAGGCTCAACATCACCGTGATGTGATTCTACCGCATTGACAACAAGCGCTGACTCTTTGTACTTTCTACAAAGATCTGCACCGATCTGAACATGTGAACCCTCCATCTCATGATCAAGTGATTTACCTATATCATGGAGTAATCCAGCACGCTTTGCAACCTTGATATCGACACCTATCTCTCCGGCCAACAAACCACACAACTGAGCTACCTCAACAGAGTGCTTCAATGCGTTCTGTCCGTAGCTTGTTCTAAATTTCAACTTTCCAAGAAGTCTTACCAGCTCTGGATGGATTCCGTGAATTCCTACCTCAAGAGTAGCAGCTTCACCTTCCTCGCGCATCATGTTTTCAACTTCCTTCTGCGCTTTCTCAACCATCTCTTCGATTCTGGCTGGATGGATTCTACCATCCACGATGAGTTTCTCAAGTGCAATTCTTGCTACCTCACGTCTTACCGGATCAAAGCTTGATAAGATAACTGCCTCAGGAGTATCGTCTATGATAAGATCTACGCCTGTGAGAGTTTCAAGGGTACGAATATTTCTACCCTCTCTACCAATTATCCTACCCTTCATCTCGTCGTTAGGTAACTGAACTAATGAGATCGTTGTCTCTGAGATATGATCAACCGCACATCTCTGTATTGCATTGACAACATACTCCTTCGCCTTCTTGTTCGCTTCTTCTTTAGCTCTGGTTTCTAATTCCTTGACCATAACTGCTGTTTCATGCTTTACTTCATCTTCAACAGTCTTTAATAAGTATTCTTTTGCTTGTTCAGAGGTCAAACCTGAAATTCTTTCAAGTTCCTGTAAACGTTTCGCCTGTAACTCTTCAACCTTAGCCTTCTGCTTGTCCAGCGCGCTTTCCTTGTTAGCTAAACTAGCTTCCTTCTTCTCAACTGCCTCAGTCTTCTTATCAAGATTCTCTTCACGTGCAAGAATTCTCTTCTCCATACGTGAAAGTTCTCCACGTCTGTCCTTTACTTCCTTTTCAAGGTCATTACGTGTCTTAAGGGAATCTTCCTTTGCCTCAAGCAGTATCTCGCGCTTCTTAGCCTCGGCGGTCTTCTGAGCTTCGTCAATAATCTCTCTTGCCTGTGACTCTGCTCTTCCTATCTTGGTCTCTACTATGTTCTTGCGATATGCAATAGCGATAAACCATGTAGCAACAAGCAGTGCAACTACAACAACAGCGATTATTCCCCATACTATTGGTGAATTCACAGGAGCACCTCCTTATTAAGTTTTCATTGTACAAGAATACAACTATTTAAGTTTAATATTTTTAAGATGTTATGTCAAGTAATATCAGAGACAATATTTCGTATACACTCAGAAACCTTACGCCTGTCAAAACCCTTGCTGTACATGTATGCATAGACTTTATCACGCTTTTCAGTCAGTTCTTCCACAGTGTATTTTTTTTGTAAAATATGTGTTATCCTGTCGCTTTCGTCTGATATGTCTGAGTCTTCCACAGCCAGATCGATAACATCCTGGCCTATATGCTTTGCCTGCAATTCAAATCGTATGACACGAATGCCTTTCTTAGCGGAGTTTCTGCGTATATATCCACATGCATACCTGTAATCATCTATATATCCATACGACTTCAGTTTGTCGATGGTCTGATCCACAATCTCTTCGTCGTAATACAGATCCTTAAGCTTCTGCCTGATATCGTATTCACACTTGTCCGAAAACTTTATGGAGTTCACAGCCTTGTTCATGGCACGTTTGAACAGATAGTCCCGTCTGAATTTCTCAAGTTTACTCCATTCTATCTCACCGTCACAGGCAAGATGTAATCTTCGTATATCCGATGCATAGACCGATGAAAAAGGCTCATAGTCCACAAACAAACAAAACCTTTTATCATCGATCTTCCTGATATCAGTGACAGTTGCGATTCTACTCATCTGCTCCATCATCTACAGTGTTCTCGGCAGACTCTCCGGCAACACCAACCGCCTCTCTTACCTTCTGCTCTATCTCATCACAGATAGCTGTATTGTTCTCAAGATATGCCTTCGCATTCTCTCTTCCCTGACCTATCTTATTGCCGTTGTATGCGTACCATGCACCGGACTTATCCACTATGTCGTTCGCAACAGCAAGATCAAGAATATCTCCGACCTTAGATATACCCTTGCCGAACACGATATCGAACTCAGCCTCCTTGAATGGAGGAGCCACCTTGTTCTTAACTATCTTAACTCTTGTTCTGTTACCTACGATCTCACCGCCCTGTCTGAGCGTATCAATTCTTCTTACGTCAAGTCTTACGGAAGCATAGAACTTAAGTGCACGACCACCTGTTGTAACCTCAGGGTTACCGAACACAACTCCAACCTTCTCTCTGAGCTGATTGATAAATATGACAACACAGTTGGTCTTGCTGACAACAGCAGTGAGCTTTCTGAGCGCCTGTGACATAAGTCTGGCATGAAGTCCCATATGCGAATCGCCCATCTCTCCGTCTATCTCTGCCTTTGGTACAAGTGCAGCAACAGAGTCCACGATAACGACATCAACCGCTCCCGATCTGACCATGGTCTCTGTGATCTCAAGAGCCTGCTCTCCGCAGTCAGGCTGTGATATGTAAAGATTGTCTATATCTACACCTATGTTCTTGGCGTATGTCGGATCAAGCGCATGCTCGGCATCTATAAAGCCTGCGATTCCGCCTCTCTTCTGTATCTCAGCAACAATGTGAAGTGCTACCGTCGTCTTACCACTCGACTCAGGTCCGAACACCTCTATGATTCTTCCTCTAGGCACACCGCCAAGTCCAAGTGCTATATCAAGGCTGAGGGATCCTGTAGGGATCACATCTATATTCATATTCGCATTGGAATCGCCAAGCTTCATCACCGAACCCTTACCATACTGCTTCTCTATCTGTGCTATAGCGGCATCCAATGCCTTTCTCTTATCATCAATATTTACATTATTGGAATTATTCGCCATTATATTTTCCTCCTAAACATATGTTCGATTATCTTTTAATATACTATTAGATTATTGCCACTTTGTCAACCATAAATTGGCTGCCTTCACTTAATTAATCAATATCTGTCTGGTATGTGGGGATCATCGGCATCAGAACAATGCCGCATCTTGAATTTTTCACTTAACATCTTTATGTCCGTCATTATAACACACTTTACAGCCATTAATTATTAAGATAGAATAAACTTTACCGACAAAGGCATTATAAATCGTGACAGGTTATAAAACACGCATTTCAAGGAGGAGCCATGAGCACAGTAGGCATAGTTTGCGAATACAATCCATTTCACAAGGGACACGAATATCAGATACAGCAGGCGAAGCTTCTAACTGGTGCCGAACATGTCATATGCTTTATGAGCGGCAATTTTCTTCAGAGAGGCGTTCCTGCCATAGCAGATAAGCACACAAGAACCGAGATTGCTTTGAGATGCGGTGTAGACGCTGTGTTCGAGATTCCATTTGTATACGCATCATCAAGTGCCAGAGACTATGCACATGCCGCAGTCTGCATGATGAACGCTCTTGATGGCATAGACTATATCTCATTCGGCGCAGAATGTGATGACATGGATCTTCTGCAAAAAATTGCCGAACTCACCGTCAATGAACCGCCACAGGTATCGGAATTCATAAAAAAATCCGTATCTTCGGGCATCTCATATGGATCAGCCAGAGCAGCCGCCATCTCCGGGTATCTGCAGAACCAGAACCTTACCGGTTATACCAGCGCTGATCTTGACCGTATCCTGGCAAGCCCGAACAACATTCTGGCCATAGAGTATATTGCTGCTCTTATACAGACAGACTCCAGGATCAAACCTGTCCCGATCAGAAGGATCTTATCAGAATACAACAGCACTGCCACCGACAACGACATCTGTTCGGCCTCAGCCATACGTGAGCTGCTCCGGTCAGGTGATGTTGAAAGCTTAAGGCGCCACATTCCTGACAGTTGCTACAACATCCTGCAAAACGCGTACAGAAAGTCATTTCCGATGTTCGACGACGACCTGTCTCATCTCCTGTCAGCACGAAGGATACTTGCTCCGTGCACGGATGACATCGTTGACATGGATAGAGATCTCTGCAACCGTCTCTCCAGGCTTGACACAAATCTATCCTTTACTGAGACCGCAACAGCACTTAAATGCAGGAATTATACTCTCACGCACATTCAGAGAGGTCTGCTGCACACCATCACAGACCTGAGATGTGATGACTATTCCCATTTTAAAGAAAACGGCTGGATAGCCTACATCAAGCTTCTTGGACTAAAAAAAGATGCAGGTGCCGTGATAAAAAGCATGAAAAAGGCTTCGCAGGTACCGATCATAACCCGTTCAGCCGAGATATACAAAAGTACAGATTCCACAGGTCTGTCCATGTTCTCATACGACATAAAAGCCACAGACATATACAGAAACATGGTATACAACAAATACAAAATCAGTATAAAGACCGATTTTGAACAACCTGTCATAGTTATATGACATATTCTTATTTATCATATTTGCTCTATAAAATGAATACAATTGGCATATGAAGAACGTATGTTATATAATTCTAACAGCTTCAATTATAATATTTGCATGTTTAAATTCAGACATCATCAGATCCGGATGCACCCAGGGGTTACAGCTATGGTACTCATCCATTGTACCTATCCTGCTCCCCTTTATGCTGCTGACCGGTGTTATAACCAGCTTTCTCAGATCGATACAAGTATCAAAATGCTGCGCATATGCGATCATCTTTATAATAGGCCTGCTATGCGGTTTTCCCACAGGCACGATCATCATAGCTTTCTTTTACCGAAAGAGGGTCATCTCTGAAAACGTATGTCAGAGCCTACTCCCGATGTGCAACAATATAAGTCCGATGTTTCTTTACAATTACATATACAGGGATCATTTGATGGAATATATATCGTTTGCACGGCTGATCGAGGCTGTATATCTTCCACAGATCATTTATACTGTAATAGCGCTTACTCTGTCATGTATGTCATCCCACCGCTCCAGCACTTCCACGGAGCTGCTTACTGCCGCAACAGTCCAAGTATCATCAGACAACCAGAGCCCCAATTCAGGGAAGCCAGAAAATACGTATTCTGACATAATAAGCAGCTCGGTACACAATATAACTGTGATCGGTGTGTACATGGTCATATTTGCTATTGCAGGAAATCTTATGTGCAGCTACTTTTCAGGCGATGCATGCACCATAATATCCACATATCTGGAGATAGGCGGCGGTGTACCAGTATTATACAGCATGGATATTTCCACAAAAATAAAGACAGCCCTCATTCTCTCACTCACTGCCTTTGGAGGGCTATCCGCCTTGTTCCAAAGCCGTGATATGATAAGAATATCCGGGCTGTCTTTCATCAAATACACAACAGGGAAAATAGTATGTGCCTTCTTGTGTTTCATTTTCTATATGATGTGTCTGTAAATACATCCTGTATCATCTGGCGTGATTACTCGTCGAGGAACTCCTCATCATCCTCATCCTCGTCGTCATATTCATCATCGTAATCCTCGTCATCATAATCCTCATCGTCAGAGTCGTCTGATGAATACTCTGTCTTGCCGTATACATTGTAATCTGTGTTGTCATCATCAGCAAATGCTGAATCGTCAGCACTTGGCTGTACCTGCTCAGGAACACCGTTGATCTGAGCTATACTCGAATCAAGCTCTGCCATATTATCTGTAACTCTTGCCGCATTGTCCTCAAGAGACTTAATGAGGTTCTCATAGTTCGCTCTCTCTGCCTGAAGTGTTGCATTTATATACTGGCTTATCTCTGTGAGCTTGTCCTTTGAATAGTACATGGAACCTGCTCTGACTTCCTTGGCATCCGCATTCGCCTCAGCGATGATCTGCTCAGCCTGGCTTCTCGCCATGTCTGTTATCTCATTCGCTCTGATGTTGGCAAGCTCAACTATCTGGCTCTGATCAACCAGTCTGTTTGCCTCTGCAACAGACTCTGTGATGATAGAATCAGCTCTGGCTCTTGCATCCGCAAGTATAGCCTCCTTGTTTCTCATGATCTTCTTACATCTCTCTATCTCATTAGGAAGCTTGAGCTTGAGTTCGCCCACCATCTGCTCCAGATCTTCCTTTGGCACAATAATCTTACTGGATGACAATGGCTGATACTTACAATTGTCAATAAATATCTCTATCTCACTGATCATCTCTTCAATACCTTTTCTTGCCATGTTTTTCTCCTCCTAATAATCTATCTAAAAATTCTTCCTTCGCCTGTCAATCTCTGTCTATCGAATATCGATCTCTCAATGTATCCCTGATCTCCTCCGGGATAAAATCATGTACATCCACACCAAAGCTCGCATATTCCTTGACTACGCTTGAGCTCAGGTACGAATACTCAATACTGGTCGCAAGAAAAACCGTGTCAATATCCGGGGCAACCTTCCTGTTGCTCTGGGCAATCTGTAATTCATACTCAAAATCCGACACAGCCCGAAGACCTCTCACTATGACCTTCACGTCGTTCTGTCTTGCAAAATCCACCAGCAGTCCTCCAAAACCCATAACTTTCACGTTTGGGATATCTGAGACTACATTCTTTAACATATTAACACGTTCTTCCAAAGAAAACAATGGAGATTTTGCGGTATTATTGAGCACCCCGACTATCAGCTCATCAAACATTTCCGCAGATCTCTTAATTATATCCAAATGGCCAAGTGTCACCGGATCAAAACTTCCCGGATAAATAGCTCTACTCATCTTCCAGTCTCCTATATATAAATGTATGTTTATTGGTCTTATATTTCTTCGTCTTATAAAGCTCCAGTCCCAGATCATCAAGATAATCAAAATTCGTGTCAAGATCAGACTCCACAATGACCATTGTGTCATCATCCATCAGAGGTGAACCTGCAAGTCTTTCAAGCACAGCCTTTTCCAGAAGCTTTCCATATGGCGGATCCATAAATATTACGTCAAATGCTTGTCCCTGTCTCTCCAGCATCCCCACTGCCTGAACTGCATCCGCTGACAAGACCTGTGCCCTGTCGGCAAGCTTCGTAAACGCAAGGTTTTTATTGATACACTCCACTGCTTTTCTGCTGTTCTCGACAAATACCGCCATGGCTGCCCCACGGCTGAGCGCCTCTATTCCAATAGCTCCGCTTCCGCTGAACACGTCAAGGAACCGGCATCCCGGAATATCATTTGAGAGCATATTAAATAAGGTTTCTTTTATCCTGTCCGTTGTCGGTCTGGTGTCCATCGAATCAATCGTCACCAGCTTCAGACTTCTTGCACTGCCGGCAATAACCCTCATATTCTTCTCCTATCTATATGTACTGTATATCATAAACTTTTCCTGCCAGACATTCTTATACCATGCCTTTTGCCAAATTACAAGAAAAGCTTCCAATCTTCACACTACTTTCCCATTATTCTGTCTCTCACGTATTTTCCGGTGTCAGACAGATCTCCATCGGATAAGCTGCCCGTGGCTGTTGAATCGGACTTTATAAGTGCCGATGTCTCATTCTTGTTACACAGACTCCATGATGAATAGCTGAGATTATTCTCGTTTATAAGCTTGAACCACTCGTCAGATGAATCGTAATCAATACCTCCATTGCCCGATGCATCGCACAGGCTGAACTCACTCACAAATACAGGAAGTCCGTTGTCCAGAGCCGTCTTAACCTTATTTCTCAGGTCATCCTTGTGGGTAGCCGCATAAAAATGCACTGCGTACATGATGTTGTCATAACCGGTTATCGGATCCTGTGACGCAATATCGACATCCTGGCTCCAGTTTGGAGTTCCCACGATTATCAGAGCATCTTTGTCGTTTGCCCTGATGACCGGTATTATGGTCTCGGCATATGACTTGACACTGCTCCACTGGGTTCCACCATTCGGCTCGTTGCAGATCTCATATATGACGTTCTCCTGTGCCGCATATTTCTTAGATACCTTGTCAAAGAATTCTTTTGCATCATCTATATGATTATTCGGATCACTATCGCTTAGTATGTGCCAGTCAACTATGACATACATGCCAAGCTCAGTCGCTGCACTAACTCCTTTGTCGACAAGAGCAAGTATCTCGTCCTTATCTCCGCCACTGCAGTATCCGTAGCTGTCTCCTGTATCCGTATACATCGCAAGTCTTATAAGATTTGCACCCCAGTCATCCCTCAGAGTCTCAAAGGCTTCCTTATTCACATAATCAGGGAACCATGTGATTCCATGGGTGCTGACACCCTTAAGCTGATATTTGTCTCCATTCATGTCCACTATATCCGTTCCTTTTACCGAAAGTTTTCCATGTGTTTCAAATGGGATCTCTCCCGGAACATTTGTATTGTTTTTCTTCTCAGTGGCAGCGGATTCTGTATTTTTCCCGCCTCCGCTTGTTTCATTGCTGTCGGTCTTCTCAGGCGCTGAAGCTACCATCTTAAGACCATCTCCGCTGTACTGTGTGTCATTTACATACAGCACGTATTTCTCAACGGCGAGGTCATCTGAAGAGAAATTATATCCGAGGTTGATACTGCCCTTAGCCGGTATCTCCTGGGTGTAATCCACGGCCTTTATTGACACTGTTTTGCCTGATATCTTGTACTCTCCGCCCCATATCTGATCTACAGCCGGAGTTCCCTTATATGTAATCTCAAGCTTCCAATCCTTTGCAGACGCAGATGTGTTGTTATATATGTTGATGCTCTCTGTAGCACACTTTTTGCCATCTGCCTCCCACGTTGTATCATGTCCTATCTCAGCATAGAAATCGCCTGCAATATCCAAGGATTGGTCATCCTGTTTTTCTGACGACTCAGTTGTATCGCCCGTATTGTCAACACTTTTCACTTCTTCTGTGCCTGCAGAAGTCTCCTGCAGCGTTTCTTTCTTAACGGAATCACCTTTCTTTCCCGAAGCGATCACATATCCCATAACCGCTATAATTATCAGCAAAATGCCAATAATTATTCCCATAACTATCGTTTTCTTATTTTTCATGGTATACCCCCTTTTTTTATTTATAATACAGGCATAGTGTACAGCCTGTCATCCCCTTTATTTATCAGTTTCGCATCTATCTCCTGTCCATAGCGGTCGTATACGTCCTGCGCCGCCCTAAGCATGTCAGCATGATTGTATATATCCCCAACCTTGAACATCAGCTCCCCGCTCTGTCTTATTCCAAAGAAATCGCCCGGGCCCCTCATCTTGAGATCCTCACCGGCTATATAGAAGCCGTCATTTGACTTCTCCAGAACATTCAGTCTCTCCATAGTATCCTTGTCCTTTTTTCCGCTCATGAAAATGCAGTACGACTGGAGATTTCCTCTTCCTACACGTCCCCTGAGCTGATGGAGCTGCGCAAGGCCAAAACGCTCTGCATTCTCCACCATCATAACTGTGGCATTTGGATTGTTTATTCCAACCTCTATGACCGTAGTTGAGACAAGAATGCTTATCTTACCATCTGCAAAATCCTGGAGTATCCTGTTCTTTTCCTCCGCCTTCATCTTACCGTGCAAACATACCACCGAAGTGTCAGCGCCATATCCATCCCTGATGGACTTCTTCAGCTCCTCCGTATACTCGGTCACATTTGCAACATCGTCCAGAACTTCGCTGGCCTCCACCATCGGGCAGACTATATATATCTGATGCCCCTGTGAGACCTCCTTCATGATAAAGCCGAGAGCCGTCTTCCTGTAGCTCTCATCCACAACGCAGTTCTTGATCGGGATTCTTCCTGCCGGGAGCTCATCTATAACTGAAATGTCAAGATCGCCATACATGATGATCGCAAGGGTTCTCGGAATAGGTGTGGCACTCATAACAAGCGTGTGCGGAGCTTCTCCCTTTGACGCAAGTCTCTCGCGCTGCTTTACACCAAATCTGTGCTGCTCATCAGTTACAACGAGCGCCAGTCTTCCATACTCCACCTTGTCCTGTATGAGGGCATGTGTTCCGACCACAACCTGCACATCCATATTCTTGATACGGCTGTACATCTCTCTTTTCTCTTTCGCTGTCATGGAACCCGTCAGAAGTCCCACAGATATTCCGTATGGCTCAAACAGTGAACTGAGCTCCTTGTAATGCTGAACCGCCAGAACCTCAGTCGGTGCCATGATCACTCCCTGATAGCCACTTGCAGCCACTGCGTATAATCCGGCTGCTGCAACTATGGTTTTTCCTGATCCGACATCCCCCTGAACCAGCCTGTTCATGACATGTTCAGAGCGCATATCGTCAAGCATATCACGCACCGCATTCATCTGCGCCCCGGTAAGCCTGAATCTCAAATTCTCAATAAACGTCCTGACCTCCTCATCACAGTTTATTATACATGTATTTTCTGCATACACATTGTCGTCTTTTATCCTGTGAAGGTTTGATATAAAGCTGTAAAATTCATCAAATGCCATCCTCTTCACAGCCCCTTTGAGCTTCTGCTCATCCTGAGGAAAATGAATCGAGTGGATAGCCTTTTGTATACCCATAATATGGTACTCATCAAGCACATTGTCATGCAGGTAATCCTCAAGCCTGTCTATGACTTCCTCTGCGCCTCTCACAGCCTTCTGTATGGTCTTCGAGGTTATACCGGGCGTTACCGTGTACACCGGCTGCCAAACATGCGTAAGTTCGCCGTATTTATCATCAGTGTAGTATTCCGGCTGCGTCATGGTCATCATACCGCCCTTATAAGCCACATTTCCTACAAACACAAACTCCTGACCTATATGAAAGAAATTACGCAAAAAAGGACAATTAAACCAGGTAAGTTTAATTGTCCCAGAGAAATCCTTTGCGTACAATATTACTATGGTCAGTCCATGTACTTTTCTGATCTCCGCACGGCTGTTCACAACAGCCCTCACGGACTGCCTGCTTCCCGCCTGCAGATCTGATATATCCACCGGATCCTCATAGGTGACATATGTCCTGGGGTAATTGAGAAGCAGATCGTTCACCGTCTCTATCCCAAGCCGGGCAAATGCCGACGCAGTCTTGTCACCTATGCCTTTTATTGTCTTTATGGAGTCATTCAATTCCATACATACACCTCTTCACAACGGATCTCACAGATACACAGAAAGTTATTCCACAGATACTATATAATAGTATATCGGCTGTCCGCCATAGTAGCACTGCACATCAACGTCCGGATATGCCTCCTCCACTCTGCCAGCAAGCTTCTGCGCATCCTCCTCAGACACATCAGCACCATTATATATGCTTATAACCTCTGAATCCTCATCGACCGCATCTGCGATCAGTTCAAATGTTACATTCTCTATATCATTTCCAACACTGACAAGCCCCTTATCGCCGATACCCATGATATCGCCCTCCTTGATGGCCTTTCCATCGATCGAGGTATCTCTTACGGAATAAGTTACCTGTCCGCTTTTGACATTCTTGACAGCCGACTTCATGGCAGATCTGTTCTCGTCCACATCGACTGTACTGTCGAATGCGATCATGGCGCTTATGCCCTGAGGAGCATTCGCGGTTGGAATCACAATTATATTCTTATCTTCACACAGAGTTGCCGCCTGATTAGCCGCAAGAACAACATTCTTATTGTTCGGGAGTATAAATATATTCTCGGCATTCACATCATCGATCGCATTGAGCATATCCTCAGTGCTTGGATTCATGGTCTGTCCGCCTTCTATAACACGGTCTGCTCCAAGCTCTTCAAAAAGAGTCTTGAGACCATCACCCATGGATACCGTAATAAATCCATACTTCTTACGAGGCTCCTTATGCTCCTGCTTTCTGTGCTGTCTCTCTTCCTCCTGCTTCTCGGCCTCATCGCGCTCTGCCTGACCAATAACACGCTCATGATGCTCTATCCTCATGTTGTCTATCTTCATATTAGTAAGGTATCCAAGTGTAAGACCCTTTTCAAATGCCTGACCAGGATGATTGGTATGCACATGTATCTTAACTATATCATCAAGAGATACACATACTATCGAATCACCTATAGACTCGAGGAAGCTCTTCAGATCATCCTCCTCAGCCTCGCCATATGGCTTCTCAAGATTGATAATAAACTCTGTACAATATCCAAACTTTATATCCGCTGTGGATAAGGAATCGTTGCCTGCGCCTGTGGATGTTCTTGCCACATTCACTGTTCCTGTGTTCTTGCTGAGTTCAACTGTAACTCTGCCCATGAGACAGTCGACAGCACCCTTGAGCACCACCATGAGTCCCTGTCCACCTGAATCGACCACGCCGGCTTCCTTCAGAACCGGAAGCATCTCAGGAGTGGAATCAAGAACGGCATCTCCATATTCAATAACCTCGTCGCAGAACTGTGCAAGGGACATATCTGCATCAGCACACTCCCTTGCCTTGGACGCCACGCCCTTGGCAACTGTGAGAATCGTTCCCTCCTTAGGCTTCATGACAGCCTTATATGCAGTCTCCACAGCCTTTTGAAAAGCATCTGCTATAACGTGAACATCTATGGTCCTTGCGTCCTGCACTTTCTTGCTGAAGCCTCTCAAAAGCTGTGACAAAATTACACCTGAGTTACCTCTGGCGCCTCTGAGCGAACCTGTGGACATGGCCTTTGCTATGGACTTCATATCATCAGGTGCCGCCTCAACCTCCTTCACTGCAGACAGGATTGTCAGCGTCATATTAGTTCCTGTATCTCCGTCAGGCACAGGGAACACATTAAGTTCATTGATATATTCCTTGTTCTTATCAAGATTATTGGCACCGGCAATAAATGCTTTCTTCAGTGCAAGCGCATCAATCGTATTACTCACTTTACTCTATCCTCCAAACTAATCAAGTACTTTAACATCTTCAACATAGACATTGATATGGCTGACCTTAAACGACGTAAAATCCTCTACCTTGTACTTTACCGACTGCATAAGATTGTCTGTGACAGCCTTTATACTAACGCCATAAGCAACAACTATGTGCAGCTCAATGACTATATCACCATTCTCATCAAAACGTACATTTACACCCTTAGAAACATTGTCTCTGCGGAGCTGCTTTACAATTCCGTCCTTGACACTGACTATTCCCATTCCTACTATTCCAAAACAGTCAAGGGCTGTAAGTCCTGCAACCTGTGCAACAACACTCTCATCTATACTTACTTTACCGTTATCGCTATTAATATATTCCTTCATACACGACTCCTTTCTAACAAAGTCACCAGTGTTCATCATATCTACCGACTTATAAACACAATTACTCATCAATTATAGCATAAATCTAATTTTATTCTATAGTATTTCTTCATTTCCAATAAAAAATAAATA
>OAWJ01001068.1_pt1 | contig 17359 bp, 18 predicted proteins | sample 1517021 | NCBI WGS metagenome assembly OAWJ01 (sample SAMEA2580121, study PRJEB22360) | human gut metagenome | biome: human gut; feature: human-associated habitat; material: faeces | place: Denmark | collected 2008/2010
AAGGACAGAATGATGCAGCTGCGGGCGTATTATCAGGAAGCACTGGCGGAGTAACGGCAATACCGCACAAAGCCTGCCTGATGGCTTTGTGCGGTATTGCCGTAACATTCCGCGGTGTGTCTGCATAGGATAGGAACAGGAGGAGAAAGCAATGCCTTCAGAAAAACCTGTCCGACCGCTGCACACGCTGGCATACGGCGAAACGGCGGTGATTACCAGTATGTATCTGCACGGGGCGATCCGGCAGCGGTTACAGGATCTGGGCTGGATCACCGGCACAGCCGTCCGCTGTCTGCACACCGCCGGCGGCGGAGATCCTACCGCATACGCGGTTCGCGGCGGCGTGGTCGCCCTGCGAAAGTGCGATGCGAAAATGATTTTGGTACAATAGGAAAAAACTGCACAGAGATCCGTTTCTGTTGGGATCTCTGTGCAGTTTTTGTGTTTTGCGGGGTGACTGCTATTTGTGCAGTGCATTGCCTTAGGCGGCGAGGACGAGCGAACTTGAGCACATCACGCTCCCTGCCGCACCGCTTCTGCCAGTGCCCGCAGGTGTTCCTCGTCCTCCGGCTTGACGGCGGAGCGAATGGTGACGGTCGGCTCCAGTACAGTGATCTGCTTCATGGTGTCCAGCACTGCCCGCATGTTCTTTGCGGCACAGGGTGCCCATGAACCGTTTTCTACCAGTGCGACGGTGCGGTTCTGGAATGCCTTATATTGCAGGTGGAGCAGGAATTCTTCCATCGGCAGGAACACGCCGCCGTCATAGCTGGACGCAGCCAGCACCATGCGGTCATACCGGAACGCCTGTGCCACCGCTTCCGCCATGTCGCACCGGCACAGGTCGATGACTGTGACCTTTTCGCCCAGAGCCTTCAGCTGTTCTGCCAGATACGCCGCCGCTTTGGCAGTGTTGCCGTGAATGGAAGCGTGTGCCACCAGTACGCCCTTTTCCTCCGGCGTGTAGCTGCTCCACGTCTGGTACAGGTGCAGATAGGGTGCGAGGTCGCCGGTCAGCACCGGACCGTGCAGCGGGCAAATGGTCTGTATGTCCAGTTTTGCCGTCTTTTTCAGCAAGGTCTGTACCGGTGTGCCGTACTTGCCCACAATGTTGAGGAAATACCGCCGTGCTTCGTCTGTCCACGGCTCGTCCGTGCACAGTGCCCCGAACTTGCCGAATGCGTCCGCGGAGAACAGCACCTTTTCGGCAGACTCGTAGGAAACCATGACTTCCGGCCAGTGCACCATTGGTGCCATGACAAAGTGCAGGGTGTGGGTGCCCAGTTCCAGCACGTCCCCCTCCTTGACGGCAAGGGTGGGGTTCCGGGGGAGATTCCGGAAGAACTGGGGCAGCATAGCGAGAGCCTTTGCGGAGCCTACCAGTGTCATTTCCGGATAGCGTTCCGCCAGAACCTGAATGCTGCCGGCGTGATCCGGTTCCATGTGGGAGATCACCAGATAATCCGGAGCCGTGCCGTCCAGCACTTCCGCTGCCTGTTCCAGCCACCGCTCTGTGGCACGGGGGTCTACGGTGTCCAGCAGAGCCGTCTTTTCGTCCCGAATCGCGTAGGCATTGTAGGAAACGCCGTGGGGAACGGGGTACTGGTTTTCAAACAAATCAATCGTGGTGTCATCTACGCCGATGTAAAAAATCGAACTGTCAGGGGAAATCGGTTTCAGCATGGAAATACCTCCTCAAAAATCTGCATATCGCTTTCTTAATGAGAACTGTTCTCATTTGTTTTAGTATAACAGGTAGATACAGCCATTTCATGAAAATTTTCCGGAAATTTTGAGAATTGTGGGGCTGTGCGGGATTGATGCAGGGGAAAAGGGGATTTCAAAGGAAACACTGCATAAAGCTTGTGCGTAAGATGCGTCGTCAGATTTTTCGGCAGATTGCTCAGAAATTCCGCAGGCATACTTGATGTATGGCAAGGGATTTCTGGGCAATATGGCGGAAAATCTGCATGCAGATTGCGTGCAAAGCCGTCAGACGGGCTTTATTCAGTGTTTCCTCAAAATAAGGGCTTGCTTTTTTTGGCGGAATACGGTATAATAAGATGAATCAATATGTTTGCATGATGCAGGCTCTGAAAAAGAACCTAAGGGCAGCACCGCACAAAGCCCGCCTGACGGCTTTGCACACAGTCTTTGTACAGGACTGCCCGAACAAACGGGAGGATTATTAAATATGCCAAAATATGTATTTGTCACCGGCGGCGTTGTGTCCGGACTGGGTAAGGGAATCACCGCGGCTTCGCTGGGTCGTCTGCTGAAAGCCCGCGGCTATAAGGTCACGATCCAGAAATTTGACCCGTATATCAACGTGGATCCGGGTACCATGAGCCCGTACCAGCACGGTGAAGTATTCGTAACGGACGACGGTGCAGAAACCGATCTGGATCTCGGTCACTACGAGCGTTTCATCGACGAGAGCCTGTCGATCAACAACAATGTTACCACCGGTAAAGTGTACTGGACCGTTCTGAACAAGGAACGCCGCGGCGACTATCTGGGCGGCACTGTGCAGGTGATCCCGCACATCACCAACGAGATCAAGGACCGCATCTATCGTGTCGGCAAGGAATCCAACGCAGATGTTGTCATCACAGAGATCGGCGGTACCGTAGGCGACATCGAGAGCACACCGTTTCTGGAAGCGATTCGTCAGTTCGTCACCGAAGTGGGCAGAGGCAATGCCATGTACATTCACGTGACACTGGTGCCGTATATTGCCGGCTCCAATGAACTGAAATCCAAGCCCACACAGCACTCCGTCAAGGAACTGCTGTCTATCGGCATTCAGCCCCACGTGGTAGTCTGCCGGACGGAGCTGGAGATTCCGGAGGATATGAAGCGGAAGATCAGCATGTTCTGTAATGTACGGGAAGAAGACATTATCCAGAACATGACGGCACCGTCCCTGTACGAAGTGCCCATGATGCTGGAGAACGAAGGTCTGACAGACAGCGTCTGCCACCACCTGGGTCTGGAGAATCGGGAACCCGACCTCACCGAATGGACTGCCATGACCGAACGGCAGAAGCGTGCCGACAAGGACGTGACCATTGGTCTGGTGGGCAAGTACGTGGCATTGCAGGACGCATATCTGTCTGTGGCAGAGGCTCTGCACCACGGCGGTATTGTCAATGATGCCAGAGTGAAGATCCAGTGGATCGACTCCGAGAAGATCACACGGGAAACGGCTCCGGAAATGCTGAAGGACTGCGATGGCATTATCGTCCCCGGCGGCTTCGGCGACCGCGGTATCGAGGGCATGATAGAAGCCATTCGCTATGCCCGTCTGAACAAGGTGCCCATGTTCGGCATCTGTCTGGGCATGCAGATGGCAGTGGTGGAATTTGCACGCAATGTGGCTGGTTTTCCGGACGCAAACTCCTCCGAGTTTGAGCCGGACGGTGCACACAGTGTCATTCACATCATGGAAGACCAGAAAGACATTACCAACATGGGCGGCACCATGCGTCTGGGACTGTATCCGTGCAAGCTGACAGCGGGCAGTCTGGTACACCAGATCTACGGCGAAGACCTGATCTATGAGCGTCACCGCCACCGGTTTGAATTCAACAATAACTTCCGCAAGCAGCTGACCGAAAAGGGCTTGCAGATCGCCGGACTTTCTCCGGACGAACGTCTGGTAGAGATCGTTTCCCTGCCGGATCACCCGTGGTTTATCGGCGTACAGTTCCATCCGGAATTCAAGTCCCGCCCGAACAAGCCCCAGAAGCTGTTCGCTTCCTTTATCGGTGCGGCACTGAAAAAGCGGAATCAGTAAGAGTGCTTTGCGGTATTGCCTTACGCAGCAGCCAGGAACGATCGTGAAACATATCATACCTTTCATACCTTTCCAGGGAGGTGGAACCCATGAGCAAAATGTTGATCGTAGACGATGAAGAAAAAATTCGTGCCGTAGTGCGGGAGTACGCGGAGTTCGAGGAGTTCGAAGTGACCGAAGCACGGGACGGCATGGAGGCGGTGGCACTCTGTCGGGAAAATGATTATGACATCATTATCATGGACGTGATGATGCCCCGTCTGGACGGCTATTCCGCCTGCAAGGAGATCCGGAAGCAGAAAGATGTTCCCATTATCATGCTGTCCGCCCGCGGCGAGGAATACGACAAGCTGTTCGGTTTTGAAACCGGCATTGACGACTATGTGGTAAAGCCCTTTTCGCCCAGAGAACTCATGGCACGGGTGCGTGCAGTTCTGGCACGGAGCCATGCGGCAAAGCAGGGCGGCGGCGATACCCAGCAGCGGCTGAAATTCGGCGGGCTGGAGATCGACCTTGCCGGACGGGAGGTGTATGTGGACGGCGTGCGTGCGTCCATGACGCCAAAGGAATACGACCTGCTGTTCTATCTGGTGAAAAATAAGGGACTGGCTCTTTCCAGAGATAAGCTGCTGGAAGAAGTCTGGGGATACGATTTCTTCGGGGACGACCGTACTGTGGATACGCATATCAAGATGCTTCGCGGCAATCTTGGACCGTATCGTTCAGATATTGTGACCTTGAGAGGAATGGGATATAAATTTGATCCGGAAAATGACGCATCACCGGCATCATCTCGGTGAACGCAATCTCCGCATCGGCGTAAAGATCTGGCTGTTTTTTATGCTGTTTGTGTGCGTGGTATTTCTGCTGATGTGGCTGTTTCAGATCATCTTTCTGGAATGGTTCTATGAGTCCATGAAGATCCGCGACACGGCAAAACTGGCACAGCAGCTGGTGTCGGACTATGGCAGTGAGGACTTTTCTGACGATGCACAGGAGATCTCGCTGCAAAATGAAATGTGCATTGAACTGCTCAATTCCAACGGCAGGGAAGTGTACTATAACTGTGTGTATAACGGCAAGTGCCTGCTGCACGGCAAAGAAAGCGGAACGCTGTTCTATCTCATCGACCTCCAGAACAGCAGCACCGGCACGATCTGCCGGCGGGTGTCCAACCCGACACTGCAAAATGAAATGCTGGTCTACGGCTGTACCATGTACAGCAAGGACGACGGCAGCGTGCTGGGCTATCTGCTGCTGAATTCACCGCTGGTGCCGGTGGAATCCACCGTGTCCATTCTGAAGCGGCAGACCATGATGATCACCATTATGCTGGTGTTCTTCGGGTTCCTGATCTCGTTCTATGCGGCGAACCACATCGCCACTCCCATTACCCGCATTACCCAGTCCGCCAAGCGGCTGGCACACGGGGATTATGCGGTGAAGTTCGAGGGCGGCGGCTATGCCGAAGTGGACGATCTGGCGGAAACGCTGACCTATGCGGCACATGAGCTTTCCAAGACAGACCAGATGCAGCGGGATCTGATCGCCAACGTTTCCCACGACCTGCGAACGCCCCTGACTATGATGAAAGCCTATGCGGAAATGATCCGCGACCTGTCAGGGAACAATCCGGTGAAGCGGGAACAGCACCTGAACATCATCATCGAGGAAACCGACCGGCTGACGCAGATCGTCAACGATATGCTGGACTTGTCCAAGCTGGAAAGCGGAGCACAGAAGCTGGATTACAGCACGTTTGACATCGCCCAGTGCATGGCGGAGATCGTGCACCGCTATGAGGGCGTGTCGGAGCGTATGGGCTATCAGATCCATCTGACGCTGGACGAGCCCTGCATGGTACGCTGCGACGAAAGCAAGATTGACCGCGTGATCGGGAACCTGATCAATAACGCGATCAATTACACCTCCAAGGAGGACAAACAGGTGTTTGTCACGCAGCGGAATCTGCCCCAGTGCGTGCGAATTGAGGTGCGGGACACCGGCGACGGCATCGAGGAGGACAAGATCAAGCTGATCTTCGATAAGTACTACCGTTCCGAGAACCATAAGCGGGAAGTGGTAGGCACCGGACTGGGCTTGTCTATCGTGAAAGAAATCCTGAAGATGCATAACTATAATTATGGTGTCAACAGTAAGCTGGGCGAAGGCTCTACGTTCTGGTTCGAGATACGGGACATCGTGCCGCCGGAAAAACCGGAGGACGAGGAAATCCCGGATGCGGAGATTCGACAGCTGTAAAAGGAAGAAGCGGACAGTGTAAGTGCTGTCCGCTTTTTGTTTCATCTGACGGGAAATTTGCAAGCAGATGGCGTGCAAAGTCGCCAGACGCTCTTTGTGCGGTATTGCCCTATGCCCTTTCTGCTTTCGCACGGGTCGATGTGGGCATCGCCCTCTACCGTTTTCTCATGGGCTTTCACGAAAGCGGCACCGCAAAAAATTTCCCCGAAAGTGAAACCAATTCCGACAGACCGGTGTCTATCTATATGAAACCACACAGAGCATATGCTCTTCGGAAAGGAGGCGGCACGATGCTGCATGCAACAACATGGGAAAGCTGTCCGGCAGAATTGCTTCTGTCGGCGGCGGCTCCGGAGGACACCGGAAAAGACGCACGGCTGCTGGAACAGCTGAAACAACAGAACCGCCGCGGGCTGGAACGGGTGATGAAACGTTATACCGCCTATGTGGGAACGATCCTGCGGAACGTTACCCGCGGACAGACCACACAGGAGGATCTGGAGGAACTCACCGCAGACGTGTTCCTTGCCCTGTGGCACCACGCCCCCCGAGATGCGGACGGAACACCTCACCGGCTATCTCGCCAGCATTGCCCGTTCCAAGGGGTACAACTGGCTGCGGAAAAACCGCCCCGAAACCATGCCCATTGATGACGTGGTGATCTCCGACGATACCGACGTTTCGGCACAGGCAGAGCAGGCGGAACTGGCAGACATTGTGCAGGAGGTCTTGGCACAGCTGCCGGAGCAGGATCGGGAACTGCTGCTGCGGTTTTATTTCTACCGCCAGTCCGTGCGGGAAATTGCCGGCGAAATGCACATGAAAGAATCCACCGTGAAAACCAGAATGTACCGCAGCCGGAAAAAACTGCGGCAGCTGTTCACAGAAAGGGGTTATGGCTATGAGCAAATGGAACTTGTTTGAGATTTTTTCTCACCTGCATGTTACCGGAGAAGACCTGCCGAAAATCCGCCGGACAGCGAGAATTTCCAGGCGGGCTGTCCGCAGCCGCGTGCTGGCATCTCTGGACGAAGAAGCCGCAGCCGGCGTGCCGGCACGAAGTCACGCTCCGCACTGGAAAATGGGACGGATTCCGGCGGTGTTGACTGCGGCGGCAGTGCTGGTCAGCGGCAGTGCGATCACCGCGGCAGCGGCAACCGGCGGCTTTTCCCAGCTGATGCAGCTGGTGTTCGGAAAAGACGTTTCGTATCCGTCCACGCTGGAAGATCTGTATGCCGTTCCTGAAGTGAAAATGACGGACACATGCGAGGACATCGACTGTCAGGTGCTGGGCGTATTTGGAGATGAGCATACCGTCAACTTCGTTCTGGAATTTTCCGGTGTCAACGGTTTTCAGCTGCCGGAAACACCGCGGTTTTTCGGGGAATTTCCTTGGATAGAAAGCGATGTTGCCACCGGTGGCTCCAGCAAGATAGACTATATTTATGATGCTTCTGACAGCGGGCATTGGTATGTGACGATCCATAACGAACTCGATCAGATCGATTTTAAGAGCCACCCGAAAGTTTCTATGGAGATCGAGAAATTTCTGACCGGCTCCAATGCACCTGATGCCTATCTGACATGGGATTGGGGCGAAACATATGATATGTGGGATATTCGGAACTGGCTGGGCTATTCTATGGCGGATATCAATACCAAAAAGCCCTTGTCCGCGGAGGATTGGCAGAAAGTTTCAGAAAATTTCGAGCTGTTAGACCAAATGAGTGCAATACAACACGGGAATCTCAGCGGTGAAAAGTGGCAGAACGATGATGAGCGGGTATACCTGTTAAAGTCGGACATTCTGACCGAGGGCGGTATCAGCATGGAATTCGATCTGGACTATCCCATGACAAAGACCGTGACAGACAGTTTTACATTTACGGACTCTGAAACGGGAAAAGATACGCCGATGACCATGGAACTTTCTCCGTGGGGTGTTTCCTTTACATGGAAACCTACAGACCCCATGCCACGGGTATTCGGCTATGTGGTGCCGGTGAGCGATAAGGATATTCTGAACGGTTCCTGTTCCGGCTACGTCCGCACACCGGACGGCCTGACCAAGCAGATCGAAAAGAGTCAGGAAGAACTGAGCAATTTGTTCTATCATGTCGGACATGTGCCCTATGTCTATGTCGATCAGGCGTATGCCGAGGGACGTGTGACTTTGTACATGAGTTTTCTGGAACCGGTCGATCCCGATCAGGTGCAGGAAGTCTATGCAGAGGACGGCACGCTGATGTGGAAGAAGTAACTCGGCAGATGTTCTCTGCCGGAAAACGCATCTCACGTTTGTGGGGTGCGTTTTTTGCGTTTGCCAAAAGGATCTCCCAAACTGTGAAATGCCTACTGAATTCGTCGCAATTGACAAAAACGCAATCTTGTTGTATAATATAACAATCACATTTTCTGCAACTGCGGAATTACAAAGGAGAACTGATATGAGTACATCATCCAAAAAACGAGCGACATTCCACTCGCGGCTGGGCTTTATTCTGGTATCTGCCGGCTGTGCCGTGGGACTGGGCAACGTCTGGAAATTCCCGTACATCTGCGGCGAAAACGGCGGCGGAGCATTTCTGCTCATCTACCTGCTGTGTCTGCTTCTGCTGGGACTGCCCATTGTCATCTGCGAATTTGCCATTGGACGGGGCAGCCGCCGCAGCATTTCACAGGCACTGAACATTCTGGAACAGCCGGGCAGCCGATGGCACATCACCAAATATGCCGGCATTGCCGGAAATTATCTGCTGATGATGTTCTATACCATGGTTGCCGGCTGGATGCTCTACTACGCGTTCCTGTACGGTTCGGGAAAGATCACTGCCGTTTCCGCCGAAGAAACGTCCGGCTTTTTCTCCCGCATGCTGGACAGTCCGGCACTGATGATCCTGTTTGCCGGTATTGTCGTTGTTCTCTGTATCGGCATCTGTGCTCTGGGACTGCAAAACGGCATTGAAAAGATCACCAAAGTCATGATGATGCTGCTCATTGTGCTGATGCTGGTACTGGTGGTGAACTCACTCCGGCTGAAAGGAGCAGGCGAGGGTCTGAAATATTTCCTCGTCCCCAGCTTCTCCCGCCTGAAAGAAAACGGCTACGGTTCTGTGGCATTCGCCGCCATGACGCACGCGTTTTTCACCCTGAGCGTGGGCATCGGTGCAATGGAGATCTTCGGCAGCTATCTGAAAAAAGGTCGGCGTATCACCGGCGAAGCGATCAACGTGGTAATTCTGGACACCTTCGTTGCCGTTATGGCTGGTCTGATCATCATTCCGGCGTGCTTTGCCTATGGCGTACAGCCGGATGCCGGTCCGTCCCTGCTGTTCATCACCCTGCCGAACGTGTTCCAACACATGGTGGGCGGCCGCATCTGGGGCTGCTGCTTCTTCGTGTTCATGTCCTTTGCCGCTCTCTCCACCGTCATTGCCGTGTTTGAAAACATCATCACCATGACCGTGGAACTGGGCAGCTGGACACGAAAGAAATCGCTGCTGGTGAATCTGGTGCTGATCTTCGTGCTGTCCCTGCCGGCAATTCTGGGCTTCAATCTGCTGTCCGGTTTCCAGCCCTTTGGGGACGGCTCCAGCGTGATGGATCTGGAGGACTTTTTGGTTTCCTATAATATCCTGCCGCTGGGTTCGCTGATCTATGTGCTGTTCTGCGTCCGGAAAAACGGCTGGGGCTGGGAAAAGTTTCTGGCAGAAGTCAACGAGGGTACAGGCACGAAGCTGCCGGCATGGCTGCGGGGGTATATGGCATACGTGGTGCCGACCTTGATTTGCCTGATCTACCTCAAGGGCTATTATGACATGTTCGCCGGAAAGGGTACGGGCGTGCTTCTCGGCTGGATGGCGTTCGCCGTGCTGCTGTTGGCAGTGATCTTCTGGGTGTGCTTTTCCACAGGAAAAAAGCCTGCGGTAAAAGCGGAGGCAGAAATCGAATAATCCAATACGATAAAAATAAAGGCAATAAAAAACCGTTTCGCCGCCGGAGAGTTCCGGAAGCGAAACGGTTTTTGTTTTGGTATAGTGATCGCGTGTAAAGGCGACACCGCATAAAGCCCGCCTGATGGCTTTGTACGCAATCTGCGTGCAGATTTTCCGTCATATTGCCCAGAAATCCCTTGACATACGGCAGTATGCCTGCGGAATTTCTAGGCAATCTGCCGAAAAATCTGACAACGCACCTTACGCACAAGCTTTGTGCGGTATTGCCTTAACGGATCGCATCGTACAGCGTTTCATACAGCGTAATGAGAGAACGATTGGTTTCCTCCCGCTGTACGACAACTTCTTCAATCGCATCGATCTTTGCCTGACAAATCTTCTCATCGGCATTGTTGTCTGCGGGAACCTTTTCCAGTTTCTCCAGAGCCAGCGAAAGATGCTGGGTATCCTGCCGGATCTGCTGCAATTCTGCAAAAATTTCAGCGGCAGTGGGAGCTGTGCGGCTGCTTGTATTTGTATTTTCTGTCATCTGCTGTTCCTCCTGATTCTGCGGCGGACAGTTCAGACAGATCGTATTTGCACTGATGAATCTTGCCCGCCCTTTTTTGACAAGTCCTCTTGCCCGTCTGGGATAGGTGGGAAAATAAAAATTTCCCTGTTCATCTGTTACGGTGATCTGCGGCATTTCAAGGACTCCTTTCTCTGAGGACAACGCTGAACAGAGCCGGTCTGTCGGCTTTGCACGGCGTTGTCACGGCTGTTTTTTGTGATGGGTGTCGTCCCCGAGGAGTCTTTGTGCGGTATTGCCTTTACTTTTTGCTGTTCTTCGCAGCAGCAGTCTTGGCAGTGGTTGCAGCCGGCTTTGCAGCGGGAACCTTTGCAGTTGCAGCAGCAGTTTTCACTGCCGGCTTTACCGGTTCGGTCTTGACAGCCGCAGCAGCCTTGGGAGCTTCAGCCTTGACGGTTTCCTTCTTTGCGGTTGCAGCCGCCGGCTTTTTTGCAGCAGACTTTACCGGTTCCGTCTTTTTTACAGTTGCAGCAGCCTTCGGTGCTTCCGCCTTTTTTGCAGCCGGCTTTGCAGGGGCTTTCTTCGCAGCCGGAGCCTTTGCCTTGGGAGCAGCCTCCTTCTTCGGCTTGGGCAGAGTATCCAGAACGCTGCGGAATGCCACGATCTTTTCCCATTCACCGGCGAGTTCCAGTGCAGCGGTTTCTGCGGTACGCAGAGCGTCCAGCAGGGCAGCGGAATCTGCGGATACCAGTACATCGTGATCCTTATAGTCAAACGGCTCAATGGTCAGCTTGTCGCTGTCTGCGGAAACTACTGCATAGAATGCACCGCAGCCGTCACCGGAAACATCAAACTGTACCGATACGGCGGTGTCGGTGTCCTTGGCACTGGCGTTTTCCAGCAGTGCCTTTGCCTGTGCAAACATTTCATCAAAAGTCATTTTTGTCATTCCTTTCGCGGTTTCCGGCGAGAACTGCCGGAATATTCCTGTGACAACACGGCACAACCTTGTGCGGTGTTGTTCTGTGCTTTTCTATCTATTATAGGCGTATTTTTGGAGAATGTCAAGGAGAATGCAAATAAAACATGAAAAATAAGCAAATATATTGCATAAACGGAAAAAGTGGGATTTCAAATTTGTGCAGTTTCACGAAGAAAAAGGGCTTGACAAGCGGCGGAAAATCGGGTATACTTGTAAAGCAGATGACTTTTACAGGCAGGAGGCGGCTGGGAATGTCCAAGGATTTGCGATTTGCCATGCTGCTGGATTGCTACGGCGAATTTCTGACACCGCATCAGTATCGGCTGACGGAACTGTATTATTGTGCAGACCTGTCCCTCAGCGAGATCGCGGAGATCGTCGGCATCACCCGTCAGGGGGTGCGGGACGGCATCAAGCGTGGCGAACAGATTTTGCAGGAAATGGAAGACAAGCTGCAGTTTGCGGCGAGGTTCAACGCTCTGCGGGAAAACTACAGTGCAATCGCCTCGACGTTACAGTCGATCCAGACACAGACGGCAGACCAGCCGCAGGTGCAGACCGCCTGCCGCGAGGCAATGGAAGCGGTACATCACGGGCTGGAGCTGCTCTGAAAAAACTTGCAGGGGAGGAGATCACATGGCATTTGAGGGACTTTCCGGAAAATTGAATCAGGTGTTCAAAAAGCTGAAATCCCACGGCAAGCTGACTGAAAGTGATGTCAAGGAAGCCATGCGGGAAGTTCGCATGGCTCTGCTGGAAGCGGATGTCAGCTACAAGGTCGTCAAGGATTTTGTCAAAAAGGTTTCCGAACGTGCAGTCGGGGAAGAAGTGCTCAGCAGTCTGACACCGGCACAGCAGGTCATCAAGATCGTCAACGAGGAACTGTGCAATCTCATGGGCAACGAAAACGCCCGGATCCAGTTCCCGTCCAAGCCGCCCTGCGTCATCATGATGTGCGGCTTGCAGGGCTCCGGTAAGACGACCCATTCCGCCAAGTTGGCGAAGATGCTGAAAAAGGAAGGGCATTATCCGCTGCTGGTGGCATGCGATATTTACCGTCCGGCGGCGATCAACCAGTTGCAGGTGGTGGGCGAGCGTGCCGGTGTCAAGGTCTTTGAAATGGGACAGATCGACCCGCGGATCATTGCCAAAGAGGCACTGCGGTTTGCCAAGGATCACGGCAATGACGTGGTGATCCTGGATACCGCCGGCCGTCTGCACATCGACACCGAGCTCATGGACGAACTGAAGGATCTGAAAGAACTGACCAACCCCAACGAGATCATGCTGGTGGTCGATGCCATGACAGGTCAGGATGCCGTCAACGTGGCAAAGGCATTTGATGATGCACTGGGCATCGACAGCGTGCTGATGTCCAAGCTGGACTCCGACACCCGCGGCGGTGCGGCACTGTCCGTGCTGGCAGTCACCGGTAAGCCCATTAAGTATGTGGGCATGGGCGAAAAGCTGGACGAATTCGAACAGTTCCACCCCCAGCGAATGGCTTCCCGCATTCTGGGCATGGGCGATATGCTGACGCTGATCGAAAAGGCGGAAAACACCATCAGCCAGAAAGATGCCGAGAAAATGGCGAAGAAGCTGGAGGAAAACCGCTTCGACATGGACGACCTGCTGGAACAGCTGCGGCAGATCCAGAAAATGGGCTCCCTGAAATCCATTATCGGCATGCTCCCCGGCGTGGGCAGCAAGCTGAAAGATGCCGACATCGATGACCGGCAGTTTGTCCGCATTGAGGCAATGATCACGTCCATGACTAAAGCGGAACGGGCAAAGCCCTCGATCATCAACCCCTCCCGCAAGCGGCGTATCGCTGCCGGAAGCGGCACCAAGGTGGAAGATGTGAACCGTCTGCTGAAACAGTTCGACCAGATGCAGAAGATGATGAAGCAGCTGGGCGGCAAGGCAGGCAAAGGCGGCAAGATGAACCGCCGTGCCATGAAGCGTTTGGCAAACATGAATCCGGAGCAGCTGCAAAGCCTGCAGGGCGGTATCCCGGGCGTTCCGCCGGGGCTGATGCCGCCGAAGAAATAAGAGATCCCGCAGGAAACTGCTGGAGATAGATTTGACATTTGTCAAGAATAAACACGGAGGTGAATTTCAAATGGCAGTAAAGATCAGACTGAGAAGAATGGGTGCAAAGAAGGCTCCGTTCTATCGTATTGTTGTTGCTGATGAGCGTTATCCGAGAGATGGCCGCTTCATCGAGGAGATCGGTTACTATGATCCGACCAAGGAGCCGACAGTTGTTAATCTGGACGCTGACAAGGCAAAGACTTGGCTGAAGAATGGTGCACAGCCGACCGATACCGTTAAGGTGATCCTGAAGAAGGAAGGCGTTCTCTAAGTTTTACACTTAGGGAAAGTGCCAGTGCGGGGTTGTTCTGCAATGGCAGAACAGGATTGCTCCGCCGGTGAACCGTATCCTGTGTGCTACGGCTGACCAGTGGAGCAATCGCATGTAAGGCAATACCGCACAAAGAGCGTCTGGCGACTTTGTGCGGTATTGCCGTAACTGTTGTTCACAAGGAGGTATGACACATGCAGGAACTGTTGAAAGTGATCGTTGCCGGTCTGGTGGAAGACCCGACTGCCATTCAGATCACAGAAGATGCACCCAATGAAGAAGGCGTGATCGTTTATCATCTGCACGTTGCACCGGAAGACACCGGACGCGTCATCGGCAAGCAGGGACGCATTGCAAAGGCAATTCGTGTAATCATGCGTTCCGGTGCTGCGAAAAACAATCAGAAGATCGCAGTCGAGATCGATTGAGTTTACAACACCTATGCAGGTATGCAGGCGGACAGAAATGTTCGCCTGTTCTTGTATATAAGGCACTGCGAAGTGCATTTTCTCATGCGTACAGAAAGGACTACCCATGAAACAATACTTGGAAATCGGAAAGATCGTAAACGTCCACGGGCTCCGCGGCGACGTGAAAGTGGTGCCGTGGTGCGATGAGCCGGAATTCCTGTGCGAATTCGACACCCTGTATCTGGGCAAGGCACAGAAGCCGGTGAACGTGACGGCTGCCCGTCTGCAAAAGGGCAACGTATTGCTGCATCTGGAGGGTGTGGACACCGTGGAGGCGGCGGAACAGCTGCGGAATCAGGTGCTCTATATGGACCGCGACGAGGTGGAACTGGAAGAAGGCGTGTACTTCATTCAGGATCTGATCGGGCTGGAGGTGCTGGACGCAGACACCGGCAAAAGCTACGGCAAGCTGTCTGATGTGATGCAGACCGGTGCCAATGATGTATACGAGATCAAAGACGAAACCGGAAAAACCGTACTGATCCCTGCGATTCCGGACGTGGTGCAGGAAACTGACCTCGACGGAGGCGTGATGCGGATCCGACCGCTGGAGGGCTTGTTCGATGCAGATTGAGATCGCCACTTTGTTTCCGGAAATGTGCGAGGCGGTGCTGTCGGAGAGCATTATCGGCAGAGCCAGAGCCGCCGGTCATATTTCCGTCCCCCGCTGGAATATTCGGGAGTATACGCTGGACAAGCACCGCCGTGTGGACGATGTGCCCTACGGCGGCGGCAGGGGCATGGTCATGCAGGCAGATCCCATTTACCGCTGCTATGATGCCGTACAGCAGGACATCGGTGCCAAGCCCCACGTGATCTACATGTCCCCCAAGGGCAGGGTGCTGGATCAGCAGCGGGCATTGGAATTGTCCGTGATGCCGCATATTTTTGTACTTTGCGGGCATTATGAAGGTGTAGACCAGCGGATTCTGGACGAGATCGTAGACGAGGAGATTTCTATCGGGGACTATGTGCTCACCGGCGGGGAACTGCCGGCACTGGTGCTGGTGGATACGGTTGCACGAATGGTGCCGGGGGTGCTGCCGGAAAATCTCTGCTTCGAGGACGAAAGCCACTTCGGCGGACTGCTGGAATATCCCCAGTATACCCGTCCGGCGGTGTGGCATGATCGGGAAGTGCCGCCGGTGCTGCTCACCGGACACCACAAAAACATCGCAGAATGGCGGCAGGCACAGAGTCTGGAGGAAACCAAAGCCAAACGCCCTGACCTTTATGCAAGCTATTTGGACAAAAAATAGCAGTTTTCTTTGTGGAATTTGAATAAAATATGCAGGTTCACCAATTTGAAAAAATCAGGATTTGGCATTGTTGTCATGTTTCACAAAGATTGAAAGCAAAAGGGAGAATGGTTCTGTCAACACGTAGAAAATTCCGGAAAAAACGCAAAATATTGCAAAAAGCACGTTGACGTTCTCCGGAAAAAACGGTATAATGATAGCATAGCAAAGATGAGGAGTGCACAAATGGTTCCTATCAGAAGTGGGGATCGCTAAGCGTCTTCAAATCAGAGAAGATACGAAATGTGTTGTTTCGTGCTTCAGTAAGTATGGTGTGTGAACGCACATGCATGATCATAAGGATGGGAGAGTTTATCATGTTTGTAAAAGAAGTTACTGTACAGAATCAGGTTGGTCTGCACGCAAGACCGGCTACATTTTTCATTCAGCGTGCCAACGAGTTCAAGTCCTCGATCTGGATCGAAAAGGAAGAACGCCGTGTAAACGCAAAGAGCCTGCTGGGTATCCTTTCTCTGGGTATCGTTGGCGGTACCGACATCAAGATCATTGCAGACGGTTCTGACGAACAGGTTGCAGTGAACTCTCTGGTAGAACTGGTAGAAAGCGGATTCAGCGACTAATTACCGCAGTGTCTGTGACAAAAGAGAACCTCACGGGGGAAAGGTCCGCCGTGAGGTTTTTTGTTTTCGGGCAGCACCGTGCAAAGCCGTTGGGCGGGCTTTATGCAGCGTTTTCTTAACTGCCGCTTAGCCCGTACCGTACCATGTTCTCGCAGAAGATGCCGTAGCCGCGGGTGGGATCGTCCACAAAGACATGTGTCACGGCTCCCACCAACTTTCCGTTCTGGAGAATGGGGCTGCCGCTCATGCCCTGCACAATGCCGCCGGTAACTTCCAGCAGTTCCGGATCGGTGATGCAGACCGTCATGTTGCGGGTGCTGTCTGTGCCGCTGTAGTCGATCTCCTCCAGCGTGATGTCATAGGCTTTCGGCGTGTCGCCGGAAACGGTGCAGAGGATCTGTGCGGCTCCGGTCTGGATCTCCTGCTTCAGTGCCATGGGAATGGCTTCTTCGGCGGAAGGATTGTGATACAGCGTTCCGAAAACGCCGCAGCGGTTGTTGCACAGAAGTTCCCCCAGCGGGGCATCATCGGAAAAGCTGCCCTGCAGCATGCCGGCACAGCCGGAAACGCCTTTGGTCACCTGTGAAATGGTCACCGCGGCGGCTTCTCCCGAACCAAAGGGCAGAATGTCACCGGTGTCTGCATCGCAGATCGGGTGCCCCAGTCCGCCGAAGCTGCCGGATTCCGGCTCATAAAAAGTAATGGTACCAATGCCGGCACTGCTGTCCCGCACCCAGATGCCGGCTTCATAGCGGTTGTCGGCGGCGGCGTAGGCGGGAGTGAGGGTGACGGTGCAGGTTTCACCGCTGCGGGTGAGGGTGACAGTTACTGGTGTGCCGTCGGACTCCGCAATGGCTTCCTGTAGGGACTGGTTGGAGTCGATCGCCGTGCCGTCTACAGATTGGATCAGGTCGCCAGTCTGAATGCCGGCTTCCTGTGCGGGACAACGCTGTCCCGATGCAGTTTCGATTCGTTCCATGCCTACCACCATGGCACCGTCCATTCGCAGCTTGATGCCAAAGGGCTCGCCGCAGGGCACCAGCATGGGCGTGTCGATCTCCTGTATTTCGACATCTTTAATGGGAATGATCCCGAAAAGCCGGAGCGAGGTGGTGTCTGCCGCGGACGATGCCGTGAC
>OAWJ01001081.1_pt1 | contig 17094 bp, 10 predicted proteins | sample 1517021 | NCBI WGS metagenome assembly OAWJ01 (sample SAMEA2580121, study PRJEB22360) | human gut metagenome | biome: human gut; feature: human-associated habitat; material: faeces | place: Denmark | collected 2008/2010
ATACTCGTTGAAGTAGGAATGAAACATAAAGGTTTATAACTTTTTATAAGTTTTCGGTAACGGGAAGATGAATATGTGCAAGGCGCTAGAGGAATTAGAAGAAAAAGGAAGGATAGAAGGAAGAAGAGAAGGAGAAATCAAAGGAGAAATCAAGAATAAAATTCTACTCATTCAAAAAAAATCACAAAGAGGAGATTCTATGGAGAAGATAATAGATGATCTTATGGAAAGTATAGAATTTGTTCAGCCGATTTACGAAATGATCAAACAAAATCCAGAGTTATCAGTTGATGAAATCTATGGGATTATCAATAAATAATTTTCAAAATAGAATATCATCAATTTATCAACGGCAAAAAAGAAGCATAGAATGAGGAATAAAATAGGAACCGCAGACCAAATGCAGTTCCTATTTTATTTAATAATATTAAGATTGAGATGTAATTGATATTATTTAAGAGAAATTATTTCTTTTTAGTTTTTAAAGCTTTTTTAGCAGACCAAGCAGAGTAAACATTCTTAGATTTGTTGTTTACTTTTGTTACTTTGTAGCTTCGAACTCTTACATAATATTTTTTATTCTTTTTCAGCTTCTTTAAGACTTTAGAAGCAGATTTCGCAGAAACTTTGACTGTTTTTGCTTTCTTAAAGTTCTTAGATGTGCTGTACTGAATCTGGTAAGCAGCAACTCCGGAAACTTTCTTCCAAGATACTTTGATAGAAGTCTTCTTAGCTTTGCTTAATTTCACAGTTGTCTTCGCAGGAGCTTTCACAGTTGCTGCGTTTGTTACAGTAGTTGTAGCTGCTGGTTTAGCTGAAATTGTATAAGATAATTCTTTTGTACCAGCATATTTCTTTCCATTAAATTTAACTGTTACTTTGTAAGTTCCAGCTTTTGTGCTGTTAGCGTCAGAATAAGAAACTGTATAATTATCAGCAGAAATTACAGCACCAGTACTATCTTTTACAGTAACAGAAGGTTTCTGAGCCTGTCCATTTTCTGTGAAAGAAGTTTTATCTAAATCGATAGATGCAATTTTAGCGATTGGAGTAGATTTTCTAACATCACCGCAATTTACACATGTATCATCAATGGAACCATCTTTTTCTAAAGTTGCAGCTTTTACAACTTCTTTATATTCAGGTTTTGTTAATGATTCAATAGCATTGGAAAGGTGAGTATTTGCTTCAAGGATATTAGCTTTATATAATGTGTCATGTTTTAAAGCATCCTGAGCTTCTTTATATTCTGTTTTAAAATCAGAATATGGCTTAGCACAGTATTCAGTTTCTTTTTCAAGATAAGAATCAGCAGTTTTTATTGTAGATTGTAAAGCTTTTACTTCATCACTATCAGAAGCAATTACAACGTGCTGAGCGATGTTTTCTTTGTCTGCATGGAATTTATATGTATAATCTTTATAACCTAAAGCGGAAACAGTAACACTCCAGTATCCTACTGCTGCATTTCCAGAAAGATCAAAACGAGCAGATTCTGTTAAACCAAGCTGAATTCCCATTGATTTATGCATCCAGTTATCAGCAGCAAATTTTGTACCATAAGTTTTTACTGGAGTTGTATAAGTACTGTCATCTCCATAGAAAGTCCATTTTACAGACTGAAGATTAGCACCAAGATCACCGTAATCTCCATTTAGGTCGAGACGTAAAGTCTCACCATAAGAACCAACAGCGTCTCCAGAACGTAAGTTTGGAGTCACACCGGTTGCTTCTTTTAATGCCTCATCTTTAACACCGGATTCTGTTCCTTCGTTACTTCTTGCAGAAAAAATAAATGAACCATCTTCCTGTTTTGTAGCAGTTTTTAAACCGTAAGTGTTAGCTGTAACATTTGCAGTTTTTTGGTAAGATTTTAATTGGTTTTCACCATAACCACCAACAAGAGTTCCACCATTTTCAACAACAGTGTGGTTTGCTTTTAATGCATCTAAATCTGTAGTTTTTACTTTAACAGGAACATATTTTGTACCTTTTACTTCATAAGAAGTTAATTTATATTGCGTACCATCAGTATCAGTAATAGTTCCCTTAGCATAGCTTACACCTGTAGCATCTGTGGATGATTGATAGAATTTTTTACCATCTTTACTCCAGTGAGAAACAGAAAATTCTTTTGTAGTACCATCAGAAGCTTTTGCTTCAATGACTGCATTTCCTTGGAAACTTCCTCTGTGAAGTCCGTGATTTGTGGTTGCACGAGTAACAACGTCGTATCCACCTTTATCTTTTTCATAATGAGAATCTTCTACATCAGAGCTTGAAGTATTATTAGCATTATAAACCCCTTCATTCGCCCAATACTCAGCCCAAGTAAGACCAACATAGCAATAAACATATTCATCAGACTGTTCATCAGCAGCCTTAACAATGTGAGCAACATTAAAGATATTAGCTGTCACAGGAGTCGCAGTTAAAACCATTGCACCACTCATAGCGATAGCAAAGGCTTTCCCGATTAATCTTTTACGCATATAGTTTTTCCTCCGTTTTCTGTAATATAAAATAATAGCGTGTATGTAGTTAGAAAACTCTAACTGTTGAAAAATATGATACCACACGAAAGGTTAGTGAACAATAACTGCAAATGAGAATAATTATCAATATCTTGCCATTCATTAAATGCAGGTGTGCTCCTACGGTCACTGGACAGGATATTGATAATTACTCTGGAAGTTACTATAATTAAGGAAGTCATATTAAGAAATTCGTAAGAATTATATCCGCAGAAACGAAAGAACCATCTGATACACTAAAACCATCAAAGATACGAGGAGGAAAAGTATGAACCAGCCAAAGATTCTGGTCGTTGACGACGACAAAGAGATCGTAGGAGCGATCAAGAAACGTCTGGAAATGGAAGACTATGAAATCATAACGGCATATGATGGTCTGGAAGCCATGGATGTCCTGATGGAACAAGAAGTCCAGCTTCTGATCATAGACGTTATGATGCCGAAGATGGACGGACTATCCGCAACGATGAAGATCAGGGAAAGCAAGAACATCCCGATCATCATTCTTTCAGCCAAGACAGAAGAAAGCGATAAGATCCTGGGACTATCTATGGGAGCCGACGACTATATCAGCAAACCATTTCGTCCAGATGAACTAGTAGCGAGAGTGAAATCCCAGCTGCGAAGATACATGCAGTTTGGAGGAATGAACGCCGCAGAAAGCAATAAGGAACAGATCATCAATGGCGGACTGATCCTTGACATGAAGGGAAAAAGGATGATGGTAGACGGAGAGCCAGTGAAACTGACTGCAACCGAATACAAGATCGTAAGTCTCCTGATGAACAATCTGGGCAGAGTATTTTCAGCAGATGAGATCTACGAACGCGTATGGAACGAAGAAGCCTATGCAACAGAGAATACCGTTATGGTTCACATCCGTCGTATCCGCGAGAAAATAGAAATAGATGCAAAAAATCCAAGATATTTAAAGGTGGTGTGGGGAATTGGATACAAGATCGAGAAAATGGACTAACAAAGTATTGATCACACTTGTGATGATCGCTATGACCCTGTCAGGGATATATGGACTCGATACGATCAATAACATGGCAGTGACAGGAGATAACAGCTTCAGTCTGGATGAACAGGATCAATCAGACTATATCAAAAACACACAGATGTCACTGTTTGATAAATGGGCGGATCAAGAAGGTGATAAAGTCTATTATACACAGGCAAATCATGTGTCAGAAAGTTTACTGAATAAGATAAAAAAAGAATCATTTGTGAAAGTAACGATGAAGGTCAAACCATATGATAAAAAGATGGTAACGACAACATCAACATATGGAACAGAAAATGCGAACTATACTGGGGGCAGGATTGAACATTTTCATATAGAAAGAGGCAAGACAGAGAAACTAAACAAAGACGGAAGTTTCAAAGGATGGGATCCGTATGACGAATACGATGAGTACAATGCGGATCAGACAGAATACTATGAATTCTATGGGGATAATTATACGCTGCAGGATATATTCCCGGAACAGCTTCTGATCAATGATGAGAAGAATCAGCGTCTGGAAAATGCAGACATTGAGATTTCTTTGACAAAAAAAGCACTAACAGAGATTGAAAATTTCCGAAAAGGATCAACAAAACAGATCACGACGGGAATCAAAACGATCATCGTTGTTTCGATCATTGAAGTAATCGGAACGATCCTGCTGTGCATCTTATTTGCACTTCAGGAAAAGCGAACCAGATTTTTTAGAGGGCTTGACAGGCTCTGGTGGGAGATCATACTAGTGACAGCAACTACGCTGCTTGGACTGGCGATCGCATTATGCTTTGCAATCTGGGAATATACGATAGAATATACACAGGGCGGGATCACAGGTTCAACGATCGAGATGATCATGACGCTGAGTTATATCTCAGTCCCATTTTTTATCATGGCATTTGCCGTATGTATTCAGACTACGGTATGGAGGATTCGCCAGAAGAATCTTCTCGATTCAACATTTTGTCTGGGATATATTCGAAAATGGAGCCGTCAGGCAAAGACAAGAAGAAAGCTGGAAGATGAAGCGATGTCATTTGCAGAAAAACATGCAAGAGACAGGATCAGACAGTACAGGGTCTTACGATATATTTTAACTGTCGGTACACTTGCTTGTATCATCATGGGAATGAGTGGAATGAATATCCCATCCCCACTCTTGTTTATAGCAGCAGTCATCTTTGTTTTTCTTATTAGATATTTTTCAAGATATTCAGACCAATATGCAAAAGAACAGAGAGATTTAAGCATGCTTGTCGATCAGATCGAACGTATTTCCAATGGAGAATTGACGGCAACGACCGATATTTCACAAGAATCTGCGTATTATGAATACAGTCAGAAACTGACCAATATCGGGCAGGGAATGGAAAAAGCATTAGAAACACAGATGAAGGGCGAGAGAATGAAGATCGATCTGATCACAAATGTATCACATGATCTTAAGACACCGCTGACTTCTATCATCGGATACGTCGATCTCTTAAGCAGAGATCAGACATTATCTGCAGAATCAAGAGATTATGTAACCATCCTGATCAACAAGACCGAACGCTTAAAATCTATCATTTCTGATCTGTTTGAACTTGCGAAAGCAACAAGTGGAGATGCGAAAGTAGATCTGGAAGAAATGGATATGAAACGTCTGGTAGAACAGACACTGGGGGATATGGCAGATCAGATAGAAGAATCTGGATTTGCGATCAGATATCAGTGCGAAGCTACACACACAAGATTTATCGGAGACAGCAGCCGCATGTACCGAGTGGTACAAAATGTCATAGAAAATGCCTTAAAATACTCCCTGAAAGGAACCAGAATCTTCCTAAGGATCACCGAAGCAGATCAAAATATAAAATTAGAAGTTATAAACACAGCATCCTATGAGATGAATTTTACAGAAGAAGAGATCATGGAACGGTTTGCCAGAGCGGAAAAATCACGTACCAGCGAAGGAAACGGATTAGGACTTTCCATCGCAGACAGTTTTACAAAGAATTGTGGAGGAGAGTTTTCGATAAGAATAGACGGAGATCAATTCCTGGTTACTATACAATTTAAACAACATTTAGATGTAAACAAATAGATTTCATATATTTTTTGACAAAATTGTAAAAATTGAAAAAAACTATGTTGAAAGGGTAGAAAACATAAATATAAAAGTATATACTAGTGGTGTCGACAATATGCAAATAGACCATTTGAGAGAGTGGTTTTTAAATCCTTTTTTTCATGAAGTTTTGATACATGGTGACTTATGGAACGGTTGCGTATTTGGAGACATCTGCTTTTAAAGTCTCTTCAGACATTAAGATCTGAAGGGGCTTTTTTTCTATAGAAATAGGACGTAACAGCATTTGATACAAACAAATGCTTCTGGTATAATAAAAAGAAAAGAGCATGCACGGAAAGGACACGAAAGAATGAAGAGACGTTTAATCAGCCTTGTCCTTGTATTGATGCTTGTCATGACAGCAGGATGCGGGAAGAAGAGTACAACAAAGAAGCTTAAGACAGAAGATCTGGATGAGACAACCCTGCAGGGAATGGCAAAAGATATCACGAAGGAGATGTCCTTAAAGAATAAGATCGGACAACTATTTATGGTATCTGTTTATCAATTAGATGAGGCAGAAAGCAAGAATCAGACAAGTGTGACGAGTCAGATGAAGAAGACATTGAAGAAGTATCCAGCAGGTGGAGTGATCATGTTTGCGAAGAATATCAACACACCTGATCAGACAAAGAAGATGACGGATGAGCTTCAAGATGCCTCCTATATTCCACTATTTATGGCAGTGGATGAGGAAGGTGGACAGGTTTCAAGAGTCGCATCAAATCCCAAGATGAAGATGACAGTATATCCATCTGCACAGGAAGTTGGAAGAACTTACAATAACAAGAAGATCGCGCAGATGGGAAAGACACAGGGAAAGGAATTAAAAGAGCTTGGATTTAACATGAATCTGGCACCAGTCGCAGACGTTTTAACGAATAAGAATAACACAGAGATTGGAGACCGAAGCTTTGGGACAGACTCAAAGAAAGTTGCTGATATTATTACAACACTGGTAAAGAACATGCAGAAACAACAGATCTCAGCGACATTAAAGCATTTTCCAGGAAGTGGACAGACTGGAGGAGACACACACCGCGGAAGCACAGAGACCGATCAGACGATCAATACATTAAGAGATACAGATTTTAAACCATTTAAAGCAGGGATCAAGGCAAAAGCTGATGCAGTGATGGTGTCACATCTGATGCTGTCTAATGTGACAGATGAGAAGGAGCCTTCAAGCCTAAGCAGCAGAGTTGTATCAGATATTCTAAGAGATGAACTTGAATATAAGGGCGTTATCATGACCGATGCGATGAACATGAAAGCAATCACAGATAACTATAGTTCCGGAGAAGCAGCAGTGAAAGCAATTCAGGCAGGAGTTGACCTGATCGTGATGCCGGATAACTATAAAGAAGCATACAAGGCAATTGAGAAGGCACTAAAAAGTGGCAAGATCAAAGAATCAAGAATAGATAAATCTGTAAGAAGGATCATATATACAAAGCTTAAGCGAGGAGAGATCCCTCCAGATACTACATTATTAAAAGAGAATCAATAACAGGGATGCTTGCAGATTTAAAATGAATATGTTACTATCAAAAATGTGTATTTTACAAAGGAAACTAAAGATTGTATAACAGAAAGGTCAAAAGATCACGATGAGCAGAGAGAACTTTGATAAGTTGGGAGAAGAATGTGGAGTTTTCGGTATCTACGATTTCGATGGCAATGATGTAGCGTCAACGATTTATTATGGATTGTTTGCACTTCAGCATCGAGGTCAGGAAAGCTGCGGAATTGCAGTTTCTGATACGAATGGTCCAAAACGTAATGTCACATCTCGAAAAGGTATGGGATTATGTAATGAAGTGTTTACACCAGATTCCCTTCAGGCATTAAAGGGAGATATCGGTGTGGGGCATGTAAGGTATTCAACAGCAGGAGAGAGTGTTCCTGAGAATGCCCAGCCACTGGTTTTAAATTATGTAAAAGGTACTTTAGGACTTGCACATAATGGTAATCTGATCAATGCAATAGAACTTCGCGAAGAATTAGAAAAGACAGGAGCTATTTTCCAGACAACGATCGATTCTGAAGTTATCGCATATCATATCGCAAGAGAACGCGTGAATACATCATCAATTGAGAAGGCAGTAGCCAGAGCAATGCAGAAGATCAAAGGTGCGTATTCCCTGATCGTTATGTCACCAAGGAAACTGATCGGGGCAAGAGATCCATATGGATTTAAGCCATTATGTATCGGTAAGAGAGATAACGCTTATGTATTAGCATCTGAAAGTTGTGCATTAGATACGATCGGAGCAGAATTTATCCGTGATGTGAATCCAGGAGAGATCGTAACGATCACAAAGGATGGAATTCAGTCAGACTGTGATTTATGTCTTCCAAAGGAGAAAACAGCAAGATGTATCTTTGAATACATTTATTTTGCAAGACCAGACAGTGAGATTGACGGAGTTGGGGTATACCACTCAAGAATTCAGGCAGGAAGATACCTCGCACAGGATTCACCGGTAGAAGCAGACTTGGTTGTCGGAGTACCAGAATCAGGAAATGCAGCAGCTCTTGGATATTCCTTAGAGTCAGGAATCCCATATGGAACCGCGTTTGTCAAGAACGGTTATGTTGGAAGAACTTTCATCAAACCAGGGCAGAGCAGCCGTGAATCAAGCGTGCAGATCAAGTTAAATGTTTTAAAAGAAGCAGTCAAAGGAAAGAGAGTCATCATGATCGATGATTCCATCGTACGAGGAACAACAAGTGACCGCATTGTGAAGATGTTACGTGATGCAGGAGCGACAGAAGTTCACGTAAGGATCAGTTCCCCACCATTCCTGTGGCCATGCTACTTTGGAACTGATATTCCAGAGAGAGAACAGCTGATCGCATATAACAGATCGATCAACGAGATCTGTGAAGTGATCGGAGCAGATAGTTTAGGATACTTAGGAGAAGAGAGACTTTCACAGATGGTACAGGGATTACCGATCTGTAAAGGATGTTTCACAGGTGAGTATCCAATGAAACCGCCAACAAGAGATATTCGTGGAAATTTTGAAAGATAAGGATAAGGAGATTTTTATGAACGACCGTTACCAGAGCCCATTATCAGAACGTTATGCAAGCAAAGAGATGCAGTACATCTTTTCTCCAGACAAGAAGTTTAAGACATGGAGAAAGTTATGGATCGCACTTGCTGAGACAGAGAAAGAATTAGGACTTGATATCACACAGGAACAGATCGACGAATTAAAAGCACATGCAGAAGACATCAACTACGATGTAGCAAAAGAACGTGAAAAATTAGTCCGTCATGATGTTATGTCTCACGTATATGCATACGGAGTACAATGTCCAAAGGCAAAAGGAATCATCCATTTAGGAGCAACATCCTGCTATGTTGGTGATAACACAGACATCATCATCATGACAGAAGCATTAAAGCTTGTCAGAGTAAAATTATTAAATGTGATCAACGAATTATCTAAATTCGCAATGAAATACAAAGATCTTCCAACACTTGGATTTACACATTTTCAGCCAGCACAGCCTACAACAGTAGGTAAGAGAGCAAGCCTTTGGCTGATGGATCTCGTATATGATCTAGAAGATCTTGATCACGTGATCGCTAACATGAGATTATTAGGATCAAAAGGAACAACAGGAACACAGGCAAGTTTCTTAGAGTTATTCGAAGGAAACCACGAAACGATCAAGAAGATTGATGGAATGATCGCCAAGAAGATGGGATTTGACAAATGCCAGCCAGTATCTGGACAGACATACTCTAGAAAAGTTGATTCCCGCGTGATCAACGTATTAAGCCAGATCGCACAGTCTGCTCATAAGTTCTCAAACGACATCAGACTTCTTCAGCACTTAAAAGAAGTAGAAGAACCATTTGAGAAGAACCAGATCGGATCATCTGCAATGGCATATAAGAGAAACCCAATGAGAAGTGAAAGAATCGCTTCCTTAGCAAACTACGTAATGTCAGATGCCATGAACCCAGCATTAGTAGCATCTACACAGTGGTTTGAAAGAACATTAGATGACTCAGCCAACAAACGTTTATCTGTACCAGAAGGATTCTTAGCGATCGATGGTATCTTAGACCTTTACTTAAACGTTGTAGACGGATTAGTTGTATACCCTAAGGTTATCGAAAGCCGTTTAAGAAGCGAACTTCCATTCATGGCAACAGAGAATATCATGATGGATGCAGTAAAAGCTGGTGGAGACAGACAGGAACTTCATGAGAAGATCCGTGTACATTCTATGGCAGCAGGAAAAGTTGTCAAAGAAGAAGGAAAAGCAAACGATCTGTTAGAGAGAATCGCAGCAGACCCAGCATTTGGTATGAACATGGAGCAGTTACAGGCAATCATGAAACCAGAGAACTTCGTAGGACGTGCACCACAGCAGACAGAAGAATTTGTGAATGAAGTGATCAATCCAATTCTGGAAGAGAATAAAGAAGTACTCGGATTAACAGCTGAGATCAACGTATAATAAGATAAAATTTTAATATAAAAAGAGATGGAAAGATCAAAACAATATAGATTTTTCCATCTCTTTTTGCTGTATTTTAAGAAAAAATTACCAAAAAGCAGGAAATGAGCAGGAGTAGATATAGGAAATTAAGAAAAGGAATGGTATAATAGATTTAAAACAAATATGTGAGAGCATATGTTAGGGGAAAGTATATGAAGAAATTAAAAACAATCATCCAAAGAAAGAAATGGAATATGATACTTGGGATTTCAGATATCATAATGATGATCATAGCATCATATCTTGCATTATTAACGCGATTTGAATTCTATCCATCACAGATCGCACCGATTTTTTTGAAAAATGCTGCAAAATACATGCCGTTGAATCTCTTTTGCAGTATTGTGATCTTTATGGCATATCGATTGTATTCAACGCAATGGAAGTATGCAGGAATCTCCGATTTTATTAATGTCGTTAAAGCAGTTGTGATCGCAGCAGCTTTCCAGCTGATCGGAATTTGTATGTTACAATGGGAGATACCAAGAAGTTACTATTTCTTGTATTTGGTATATCTGCTGTTGGGAATGTTTTTTATCCGATTACTTGTCCGATTGATTCAGGGAAGTGAACCATTCAAAGTGAATGATATTGGCAAGAAGAAAGTTCCGGTAATGTTGATCGGAGCAGGAGAAGCAGGAAGCATCATTTTAAATGAGATCAAAAAGAGTACATATGTGACTAAAACGATCCGTTGCATCATAGATGATGATCCAGCGAAGAAAGGAACATATTTATCTGGGATACCAGTGGTTGGCAATCGTAATACGATCCTGCGCAATGCAGTTAAATTTGATGTTGAAGAGATCATTCTGGCAATTCCGACAATAGAACCCAAGGACCGCAAGGACATCCTTGAGATCTGCAAGCAGACAGGATGCCGTCTGAGTATTCTTCCGGGCTTATATCAGCTGATCAACAGTGAAGTTACAGTATCTGCTCTAAGAGAAGTAGAGATTGAAGATCTGCTTGGAAGAGAGCCAGTGAAAGCCAATCTTCCATCAATTATGAGCTATGTCAAAGACAGAGTCGTATTTGTTACAGGGGGAGGCGGATCGATCGGAAGTGAGATCTGCAGACAGATCGCAAGATATCAGCCGAAGAAGTTAGTGATCATTGATAATTATGAGAACAACGCCTACGAGATCCAGATGGAATTAAAGAGAACACATCCAGAACTAGATCTGAAAGTATTGATTGTATCTGTCCAGAATCATCTGCGAATACACAATATTTTCGAAGATTATAAGCCTGATATCGTATTTCATGCAGCAGCACATAAGCATGTGCCATTGATGGAAGACAGCCCGCATGATGCGATCAAGAACAATGTATTTGGCACATTTAACATAGCCAAAGAAGCAGGAATGAGCGGCGTAAAGAGAATGGTACTGATCTCCACGGATAAGGCAGTAAGACCGACAAATATCATGGGCGCTTCTAAGCGGATCTGTGAGATGGTCATTCAATACATGAATAGCTTATACGATACAGAATACGTTGCTGTAAGATTTGGAAATGTTCTTGGAAGTAACGGAAGTGTCGTTCCGTTGTTCAAGAAGCAGATTGCCAATGGTGGTCCGGTAACAGTTACACATCCAGAGATCATCCGATACTTTATGACGATCCCAGAAGCCGTCAGTCTGGTGTTAGAAGCAGGAGCTTACGCAGAAGGCGGGGAAATATTTATCCTTGATATGGGAGAACCAGTCAAGATCTTAGATCTTGCGAAGAATATGATCCGTTTATCAGGACTTACACCAGGAGAAGATATAGAAATCCAGTTTACTGGCTTAAGACCAGGGGAGAAGCTGTATGAAGAACTTCTGATCGATGAGGAGAATAAAAAAGAGACAAAGAACAAACGAATTTTCATTGGAAGTCCAAGGATGATGGAGACAGAACAATTTAGTGAACTGATCGCTGAATTAGATCATGCGGCATTTTCCGAAGATCCGAATATTCGTGAAGTTGTAAAAAGATTAGTTCCAGAGTATACATATAAACAGACAAATCAACAGACAAAATGACAGGGGGATGAGACAGCATGAAAGAACGTATATATATGGCATCACCAACGATGCATGGGGAAGAACAGAAGTTTGTGCAGGAAGCATTTGACACCAACTGGATCGCACCACTTGGGCCAAATGTCAATGGCTTTGAACGTGAGATGGAAGCGTATACAGGAATCGCACACTGCAGTGCACTAAGCGCAGGAACCGCAGCACTGCATCTGGCGGTGAAATTATTAGAAGTCGGGGAAGGAGATACCGTGATATGTCCTTCGCTGACTTTTGCTGCAACTGTGAATCCAGTTGCCTACGAAAAAGGCAAGATCGTATTTGTGGATTCTGAACCAGAGACATGGAATATGTCACCACAGGCATTGAAAAGAGCATTGGAAGAACATAAAGAAGCAAAAGCAGTGATCGTTGCACACCTTTATGGAACACCAGCCAAGGTAGACGAGATCAAAGCAATCTGTGAAGAATATAAAGTTCCACTGATCGAAGATGCTGCAGAAAGTCTGGGAGCAACATATAAAGGAGTCCAGACAGGAAGATTTGGAGTCATGGCAGGATTTTCATTTAATGGAAATAAGATCATCACGACATCAGGCGGTGGAATGATCGCATCAGAGAATGAAGAATACATCAAGCATGCAACATTCCTGGCAACACAGGCAAAAGAACCGGTCCGACATTATGAACACAAGGAGATCGGATATAACTACCGAATGTCTAATATCACAGCGGGAGTTGGAAGAGGTCAGCTTCTGCATCTGGATGAACACATTGCGAAGAAAAAAGCAATCTATGAGACATACAAAGATGCTTTTAAGGATTATAAACAAGTGCATATGAATCCATATGAAATATGCAGTGAACCAAACTTCTGGTTATCATGCATGACGATCGATGAAGACAGTAAGACAAAACCATTAGATATCATAGAAGCTTTGGAAAGAGAGAATATCGAAAGCCGTCCGATCTGGAAACCATTACATCAACAACCAGTATTTAAAGGGTGCGAATTCTATTCTCATTACGAAGATGATAAGAAACCAGTATCAGAAGATATCTTTGACTGCGGATTATGTCTTCCAAGTGATATTAAGAATACAAAAGAAGATATGGATCGGATCATAGGAATCATAAGATCCGTACTGGACCGATAAGAACAAAATGTAAACGGAGTATATATAAAGATGTATCACAAATATATCAAACGATTTTTTGACATCATATTGTCACTGTGCTGTATCATTGTATCAAGCCCGATTCTGCTTGCCACAGCACTGTTAGTAAGGATCAAATTAGGGAGCCCCGTGATCTTCAAACAAGAAAGACCGGGATATCATAACGAAATATTTACACTCTACAAGTTCAGAAGTATGACGGACGCCGTCGATGAGAATGGTGATCTGCTGCCAGACAAAGAACGTCTTCCAAGATTTGGTCAGATGTTAAGATCAACGAGTCTTGATGAATTACCTGAATTCTTCAACATCTTATTTGGACATATGAGTTTTGTCGGGCCAAGACCATTATTGAAACAATACATAGATTTCTACAGTGCAAGACAGAAACGACGTGCAGATGTAAGACCAGGACTGACAGGACTTGCACAGGTGAATGGAAGAAATGCCATCAGCTGGGAAGAAAAGTTTGAATTCGACCTTGAATATGTGGATAGCATTTCATTTCTTACCGATATCAAGATCATACTAAAGACCGTTACAAAAGTCTTAAAAAGAGCAGGGATCAGTGCACAGGAATCTGTGACAATGTATGCCTTTCAGGGAACAAAGAAAGACCAGTTTTCCAAATACAAGAAAGCAGGACACTTAAAGATCTTATTTTCAAGCGTGGCAGATCAGGTCGAATTTATCGATACCTTCCGTTATGCTGCCGGCAGATTAGGGGTGAAAGTAACATTTGTCGGCTGTGATCATTCACTGGAAGCACCAGCATTATATCGTTGCCATAAGCACTATCAGGTTCCACAGACAGGGGAAGAAGGTTATGTCACAGAACTCTTACATATCTGTAAACAGGAGAAGATCGCTCTGCTCATTCCAAGAACAGAAGAAGACGTCTTTATCCTGTCACAAAGAGCCAGCGAATTTGAAGCTGTTGGAACAGAAGTTATCATTGCGAATGAAGAATTAGCTCTGCTGTGCAGCAACAAACGCTGGACAGCTCGTTTCTTTGAAGAATGTGGTCTTAATGCACCACAGGTCGTAAGCAGTGCCAATGACTATACACAAGGATACCCAGCAATGTTTGCAGTATTGGATGAAATGGATAATCTGGAGAAAAGCATCATGATCCATGATGAACAAGAATTAAGTTTTCATGCATCAAAATACGCGAATTACACGATACGTCCATTTTTAAATGGGAAGATGTATGAGATCGACGTATTCTGCAATCTAGACGGAAGCCCGGTTTACATCACACCAAGGGCAAAGGAAGAAGTCGAGGGAAAAGAAAGTGCAAGATACAGAGTTGTAAGAGATCACAAGATCGTAGAAGAAGCAAAGAAAGTGATAAAGAAATTAAGGCCATCCGGATGGATGACGATCTTTATGCTTCGTGAAGAACATACAGACAAAGATTATTTTATCCGAATGGAACCATGGTATCATCAGGCAAACACCGTATCGATCAAGGCAGGAGCCGACGCACCATATGCAGCACTCTCCATGATGTTAGGTGAACCAATGGAATACAAAGAGGATGCAGCCGATGACAATGTTATTTTCACAAGATTTGAAAAAAGTGTATGTTTAAATACAAGAGAAGAACCAATCGTAGAGATTCATGATTTTAAAGATCTGTATCATTTAGATGAGGGAATTGGTTCGGTGATCTTTGATCTGGATGACACATTATACTCAGAGAAAGATTATGTACGAAGCAGTTTCCGAGTGGTAGAACGAATGCTTCCAGAAGTGAACAATATCTTTAATAAGTTATGCGCAGCACTGGAAAAAGGGCAGCCACCACTGGAAACGGTATTAAAAGATGCAGGAATGTATTCGGATGAATTATTATTAAAATGCAGAGAAGCCATCAGGGACCATAAACCAGAGATTTCACTGTATGAAGGAGTCAAAGAATTATTCTTTGAACTACACACGCAAAAGCGAAGTATTGGGATCTTGATCGATGGAACACCAAAAGTACAGCGAGCCAAGATAGAAGCTCTGGGGTTAGATAAAATGGCAGACGAGATACTGATCACAGACGAACTTGCAGGACATGGAAATGTCATGGAATTCAGGAAACCAAATGATCTTCCATTTCTGATCATGAGAAAACGATTAGAAATACCATGCAGGAACATGGCATTTGTCGGAGATGATATCGAGAAAGATTTTATTGCACCGAAAGCATTAGGAATGGAATGCTATTGGAAGAAGAATGAGGATGGGTTATATGAGTAAAGAACCAAAGATAAAACCAATCGTGATCGTTGGAGCCGGTGGTATGGGAAGAGATACTCAGTGGCTGATCGAACGGATCAACGAAGAAGAACCAACATATGAGATTCTTGGATACATAGACGATGGAATCCAGCAAGGCAGCATTATAGATGGCTATCCGATTCTTGGAGGAATGAAATACCTCGAAGAATACGACAAAGAACAAAAACTTGCCGTTGCCTTCGCTATAGGCAATGCAAAAGTCCGTGAAAAACTCGTTTTAAAATGTCTGCCAAATCCAAACTTATGGTATCCTAATCTGATCGATCCATCCGTGATTACATCACAAAGAGTGCATCTAGGACAAGGAAATATCATTTGTACATCCGTTATTATGACAACGAATATAGAGATTGGTAATTTTAACCTGATCTGCAATCGAAGTATTGTTGGGCATGATGACGAGATTGGAGATTATAATACCCTGTATCCGGGAGTTTTACTGTCAGGAGATGTTCATTTAAAGACTGAGACAGAGATTGGCACAGGAAGCCAGATCATACAAGGACTGCATATCACAGACGAAGTGATCATGGGAGCAGGAAGTACAGTGATCGAAGATATCAACGAAGCAGGAACTTATGTTGGAGTACCAGTGAGAAGAGTAAACGATGAAGAATAAGAAGATATTAATTTTAGCAAACCTAGACGTAGGATTATACAAATTCAGAAAAGCACTGATCAAAAAGCTCATAGATCAAGGAAATGAAGTCTATATATCCCTGCCAAAAGGAATGTTAGTACAGAATTTAAAAGAAATGGGATGTCATTTTATCGAAACACCGGTAGATCGAAGAGGGATCAATCCAGCAACAGATTTTAAACTGATGATGAGATACTTTAACATCTTAGGCAAGATAAAGCCAGACCTTGTGATCACCTACACGATTAAACCAAACATCTACGGAGGGATCGCAGCAAGATTCAAAAGAATTCCATATGCAGTCAATATCACAGGATTAGGAACTGCATTTCAGAATGAAAATATGATCAAGAAACTCGTCGTATTTTTATATAAACTATCCTGCAAAAAGGCAAAAACAATCTTCTTTGAAAATGAAGGAAATAAGCAGGTGTTTATAGAAAATAATATTATCAAAGAATCCAGATCATGTACTCTCCCAGGAGCAGGGATCGACCTTGATGAATACAAGATGACACCATACCCAGAAGAGTCAAGAAACATCAGGTTCTTGTTTATTGGACGAGTGATGAAAGAAAAAGGAGTCGAAGAACTGTTCAAAGCAGCAAAGAATATTAAGAAGATCTACCCAGAAGTATCGTTTGATATCGTAGGACCAATGGAAGATGATTATAAGGAACGAATCCAGTCATTGGTCAGAAATGGTATCATTTATTATTATGGCTATCAGGAAGATGTCAAACCATTCATTAAGAAATGTGACTGCTTTGTATTACC
>OAWJ01001093.1_pt1 | contig 16980 bp, 15 predicted proteins | sample 1517021 | NCBI WGS metagenome assembly OAWJ01 (sample SAMEA2580121, study PRJEB22360) | human gut metagenome | biome: human gut; feature: human-associated habitat; material: faeces | place: Denmark | collected 2008/2010
TTTGCTGCTGTTCGGTTTTCCCCGATGTGTCCTCCGCGGCTTTCAGCTGCCGCAGATACAGACGGGATTCCGCCAGTTCTCCATAGGCAGGGTGGAAATACCCCGCCAGCAGATGTTCCCGCAGGGACGGCGTATCATGCAGCCCCAGCCGGATCACCCGCACGCCGGCATGGTGACAGCGGCACAGGGCATCTGCACAATAGTCCAGCACTTCTTCCTGTGACAACTGCGGATAGCCGCCGCGGAAATAATACTCCGCCAGCTTGGTGCCCTCCAGCACTGCCGTGGGATAGATTCGCAAGGTTTCCGGCTGACACGCCAGAAGCTGTTCCAGCGTGTCATATTCGTCCTGCAATGTGCTGCCGTATAAGCCCACCATTTGCTGCAAACCCAGCGAAAACCCCCGTTCCCGCAGCATGGCACTTGCCTGCCGGACTGCCTGTGCATCGTGTCCCCGTTCATTCTGATACAGCACACGGTCACACATGCTCTGTGCTCCCAGTTCCACCGCAGTGACATGATAGCGTTCCAGCCGTTCCAGAACTGCACTGTCTACCGCGTCCGGTCGGGTGGAAATGCGGATACCGGAAAACATACCTTCTCCCAGAAACGGCTGTGCCGCCTCCAGCAGGGCGATCTGATACGCCGGTTCCACCGCTGTGAAGCTGCCGCCGAAAAAGGCGATCTCCGCCGATTCCAGCGACCCGCTGCGTTCCAGCATTGCCTGACAGGTCTGTGTCACCTCTTCCGGCGTGGGAGCCTGCACTGTGCCGCTGATCGTTCGCTGGTCGCAGAAGCTGCACTGGTGCGGACAGCCCCGATGGGGAATGAAGAACGCCAGTGTCTTATGCTGTGCCATAGCCCATCAGGGACAGTGCTTCCTTGGCAGCCAGCTGTTCCGCAGCCTTTTTGCTGTGTCCCACGCCTTTGCCGATGACATTGGAATTCAGGCAGACAATCACTTCGAACGCCTTGTCATGATCGGGACCGCATTCGCTGACAAGCAGATACTCCACCTTTTCCTCCGGATTCTTCTGCACGACTTCCTGTAGCCGTGTCTTATAGTCGTGGAAGCCGGCAGGCTGCTGTCTTTCTGCAACCGGATTCTTCGGAATAAAACGCATGATATGCCGCTTTGCCGCGTCCATGCCGCCGTCCAGAAAGATCGCCGCAATGACAGCTTCAAACGCGTCTGCCAGAATCGACGAACGGGAACGTCCGCCGGTGTGCTCCTCACCCTTGCCCAGCAGGAGGAATTCGCCCAGATGAATCTCTCTGGCGAACACATGCAGTGCCTTTTCACATACCATTGAGGCACGGAGTTTGGTCAGTTCGCCCTCCGGCAGGTCGGGATACTTGTGAAACAGGAATTCCGAAACCACGATCGACAGCACACTGTCCCCCAGAAATTCCAGACGCTCGTTGCTGTTGCGGGTCTTATGCTTTTCGTTGGCATAGGACGAGTGGGACAGTGCTTCCAGCAGCAGGTGCTTGTCCTTAAAGTGGTAATGGATATACGTTTCAAACCTTCCTAAATCTACATACTCTGTATGTTCCATGATTGCTTTCCCTCTATTTCTTTACCGGCTTTCCGGTATTTTCTGCAATGGTCTGTACCACATTTCCGGCAACGCAGTCTTTCGCCTGCCGGATCGCATTGAAAAATGCTGTGCCGTCGGAACTGCCGTGTGCCTTGATGACCGGCTTCTGTACGCCCAGCATCACTGCACCGCCTACGGCTTTGTAGTCCATTTTTTTGGTGAGTGCCTTGATCTTCGGCAGGATCAGCAGTGCCGCCAGCTTTCCGGCAACGCCTGCGAACAGGTTGCCTTTCATCTGGTGTGCCATAAACTTGCCCATGCCCTCGTACAGCTTCAGTGCTACATTGCCGGTAAAGCCGTCTGTGACTACCACATCTGCTGCACCGGCAGGCAGTTCCCGTGCTTCGATATTGCCGATGAAATTCACCGGAGCCTGTGCCAGCTGGACATAGGATTCCAGTTCCAGTTCCCGTCCCTTGGTTTCCTCGGCTCCCACATTCAGCAGAGCCACGCGGGGCTTGTCCACGTGCATGACATTCTGCATATAGGCACTGCCCATGATCGCAAACTGCACCAGCATTTCCGGACGGCAGTCGTTATTGGCACCGCCGTCGATCAGCAGAAACGGTGTCGTTTCCGTGGGGAGCACCGGAGCCACTGCCGCACGCTTGATGCCGGCGATCCGCTTCACCAGAAATGTGGCTCCCCCCAGCAGAGCACCGGTACTGCCGGCACAGACAAAGGCATCACCCTTGCCGTCGTGAAGTGCCTGCATGCCCACTGCCATGGAAGTATCCGCATGCTGTTTCAGCAGGGACGTGGGTTCCTCGTGAATGTCGAACACTGCCGGAGCGTGCAGAATTTCCATGCCGTCCAGCGGCAGCCTGTTTTTCTCGGCACAGGCACGAATTTTCTGCTCGTCCCCCACCAGCGTCACAGTCACACCCAGTTCCTGCACCGCCCGTGCACCGCCGCGAATCACCTCCAGCGGGGCGTTGTCCCCGCCGAATGCGTCGATTAAAATATTCAAAATCTATGATCTCCCTTGTGTTATGCTCTTTGTGCGGTATTGCCTTTATTGTTCCGCGGTCTGCAAGTACTGTTCCAGTGCCGCCATGCCGCGATCCGCGTATGCCTGATACTTTTCCTGTTTGCCGCGGATTCGCTCTGGCAGATCCGGCAGAATACCCATATTGGCACCCATCGGCTGGAAATTCTCCGTGGGAGCACTGCTGATGTATGCCGCCAGTGCTCCCATCATAGTTTCCCGCGGGAGAATCAGCGGCGGCTTGCCCTGCAGCTGTCTTGCCAGATTCTTTCCGGCAAGAATGCCGCTTGCCGCCGATTCCATGTAGCCCTCCACACCGGTCATCTGTCCGGCGAAGTACAGCCCGTCCTGCCCGCGGAAGTGATAGTCCGCATCTAGCAGGCGGGGACTGTCCAGAAACGAATTCCGGTGCATCACGCCATAGCGGTGGAATTCCGCATGCTCCAGTCCGGGGATCATGGAGAACACCCGCTTCTGTTCCGGAAATTTCAGATTGGTCTGAAATCCCACCAGATTATACATGGTGCCCTCCTGATTTTCCCGCCGCAGCTGCACCACTGCCCACGGACGGTGACCAGTGCGGGGGTCTGTCAGCCCCACCGGCTTCAGCGGTCCGAACCGCATGGTGTCCATGCCGCGGGAAGCCAGCACCTCAATGGGCATACAGCCCTCATACACCCGAAAGGCGTCCTTGTCGCAGTCGTGCAGCGGTGCACGTTCTGCCCCGATCAGTGCCTGATAAAATTCCTCATACTCTGCCTTGTTCATGGGACAGTTGATATAGTCTGCATCGCCTCTGCCGTAGCGAGCCGCAAAGAACACTTTCTCCTTATCCAGACTCTCAAAGCTGACGATCGGTGCGGCGGCATCAAAGAAACTCAGCCGTGTGCCGCAGCGTTTTTCAATATCCGCCGCCAGTGCCCCCTCGGTGAGAGGTCCTGTGGCAACCACTGTGGGCGTATCCGGAATTTCTGTGACCACAGCCGTTTCCAGCGTGATGTTGGGGTGATTCCGAATCGCTTCGGTGGCAAGGTCGGAGAACTGTTTCCGGTCTACCGCCAGTGCCCCGCCGGCAGCAACTGCCGACTTTCTGGCACACTGCATCAGCAGCGAGCCAAGACGAGTCATTTCCGCCTTGAGCAGTCCTGCTGCAGAATTCAGACGGTCGGCTTTCAGCGAGTTGGAGCAGACCAGTTCCGCCAGCCCCTCATAGTGATGAGCCGGTGTATACTGCACCGGTTTCATCTCCAGCAGCCGCACGGAAAAGCCGGCTTCTGCCAGCTGCCACGCTGCTTCACAGCCTGCCAGTCCGCCGCCGATCACAGTCACTTCTGCCATTTAAGCACCTCCTCCCACAGGACGGGAATAGCCGCATCCCGGCTTTTCGCAAACCAGTGTGCCGGACTTGCCGCCCTTCTGGAACAGCGTACAGCCGCACTGGGGACATTTTTCCTCGGTAGGCACATTCCATGTCATGAAGTTGCAGTCCGGATAGGCGTTGCAGCCGTAAAAGCTTCTGCCACGCTTGGACTTTTTCAGAATGATCTTATTGCCGCACAGCGGGCAGGAGCCGGCAGTTTCCTGTACGATCTTCTTGGTGTTCTTGCACTCCGGAAAACCGGGGCATGCCAGAAATCTGCCGTAGCGTCCAATCTTGATGACCATGTTTCTGCCGCACTGGTCGCAGACAATGTCCGTTTCCTCGTCCGGCACCTTGACACGTTTGCCCTCCATTTTCTCCTCGGCAGTTTCCAGCGTCTTGGAGAAGTCGCCGTAGAAATCTTCCAGTGTGTCCACCCAGCTTTTCTTGCCGCGTTCCACATCGTCCAGACTGTTTTCCATATCGGCGGTGAACTTCACGTCCAGAATGTTGGGGAAATGTTCTTTCATCAGTTCTGTTGTCACTTCACCCAGAACGGTCGGCTTCAGCTGTTTGCCCTCTCGCTCCACATACAGATGTGTGGTAATGGTGGTAATGGTAGGAGCATATGTACTCGGTCTGCCGATGCCGTTTTCTTCCAGTGCCTTGATGAGCGTTGCTTCGGTATAGCGGGGCGGAGCCTGTGTGAAATGCTGGTTGCCCTCCAGCGATTTTACCTTGATCTCCATGCCGTTTTCCAGTTCCGGCAGGTTTTTATTCTCGCTCTTGTCGCCCTTGGCATCGTCATACAGCACCGTGAAGCCGTCAAACTTCACCGTGGAGCCGGTTGCCTTGAACATACAGTTGTCGGCTTCAATGTCCACGGAAACCGTATCCAGCAGAGCATCTGCCATCTGGCTGGCGATAAAGCGTTCCCAGATCAGACGGTACAGCTTATACTGATCCGCAGTCAGGCTGGACTTTACCCGTTCCGGTGTCATGTCCGGCATAGACGGACGAATGGCTTCGTGAGCGTCCTGTGCGTTTTTCTTGGACTTATAATTTCGGCGTTCCGGCGGCAGGTACTCTGCACCGTATTTTCCGGTCACATAGTCCGCGGCTGCCTGCTGTGCCTCTGCGGAAATCCGCAGACTATCAGTACGCATGTAGGTAATCAGACCCACTGCCCCCAGTCCGTCGATGTCCACGCCTTCGTACAGTTCCTGTGCCACTTTCATGGTACGCTTGGACTGAAAGCCCAGCCGGTAGGAAGCGTCCTGCTGGAGGGTAGACGTGATAAACGGCGGTGCGGGGTGCCGCTTGGTGACACGCTTTTTCACGTTCTGCACAGAATAGCTGGCATTTTGCAGCCGTTCCAGCAAAGCATCTGCGGTGGCTTTGTCCGGAATCTCCGTTTTGTCCACCCGCTTGCCGTCCACCTTTACCAGCTTGGCGGCAAACACCTTGCGGGACGGCGGGGCGGTGAATTTCGCATCGATCGACCAGTATTCCTGCGGAACAAATGCCCGAATCTCATTTTCCCGATCGACTACCAGACGCACGGCAACCGACTGCACACGACCGGCGGACAGTCCGCGGCGGACTTTTTTCCACAGGAACGGGCTGAGCTTATAACCCACCAGACGGTCCAGAATCCGGCGTGCCTGCTGGGCATTGACCAGATCCAGATCAATCTTGTGGGGATTGCTCATACCTGCCTGAATGCCGCTGCGGGTGATCTCGTTGAATTCCACCCGATCGTCGGCGTTCATATCCAAATGCAGAAGCTGTGCGATATGCCATGAAATGGCTTCTCCCTCTCTATCCGGGTCCGTCGCCAGATAGACATGGTCACACTTCTTCGCATGTTCTTTCAACTTTTTAATGACATCTTCCTTGCCCTTCATGTCCGTGTACTGAGGCTGGAAACCATTTTCCACATCGACACCCAGCTTGGACTTGGGCAGATCACGGATATGCCCCATTGAGGCAATGACATCATAGCCTTTTCCCAAATATTTCTGAATGGTTTTCGCCTTTGCCGGCGATTCCACGATCACTAAATTCGACATATTCCTCTCGTTCTCTCTGCTGGCTGTTTCTCACAGCTGTTTTTTCTCAAGATTTGTCCGTAGCGGACAGACACAGGACAGCCTCAACGCATGCACCGGAATTGTTTTCCCGGCAGGCGTTCCAATTTCCCGTACAGTTCCAGTTCGGTCAGCGTGGTGGTCAGTTCCTCCATAGAAACTTCCAGTTCCGCTGCGATCTGATCCATGTGCATCACGTCCTGCTTTTGCAGCAGGGACAGGATCTCTCCTGCCAGCCCTTCCAGTTCTTCCTCCGGTATGGGATCCAGTACCGGATCGGGTTCGGCTTCTGCCGGCGGTTCCGGAACGGAAACCTGTGGTTTCTTCGCCGGTGTCTTTGGCTTCGCTTCCGCCTCTCCCAGCGTCATCACAGAACTTTCCGATTTGTCCCGATCCTCTCCGTACAGTGCCGCCGCCCCGATCATATGGGCGTGGCTGGTGTAATACTCATAGACAATGTCCCGACTGTCAAACACGGGAATTGCACCATCCCGAAGATATTTTATCACACCCATATACCGTTTGTCAAATATGTCCGCCGGTGGAATACAGAAAACATCTCTGCCCTGCTCCATGGCGTTCTCCGCCGTAATCAGTGCACCGCTTCGAACCGGTGCCTGTATCACAAAAGTACCCATGCTCAAACCGGACAGCACGCGGTTCCGCAGCGGAAAATTTGCCGGTGCCGGAGAAGTTCCCGGCAGAAACTCCGACAAGATCAAGCCGTGCTTGGCGATTTCATATTTCAAGTTTACATGGGATTTCGGATACGCCACGTCCAGCCCGCAGCCCATCAGGGCAATGCTGGGCTTGTCCGCCTCCAGAGCACACAAATTGGCGGTGATGTCAATACCGGCGGCATAGCCCGTCACCGGCACAAAGCCCATCTGCACCAGATCATGACAAATGGTTTTCTCCACCCGCAGACTGTACTCCGCCGGATTGCGAGTTCCCACAATAGTCAGCAGCAGGTGATTTTGCAGCAGGGAGCTGTCCCCCTGATAAAACAACAATACCGGTGGATTCACAATGGACAAAAGCTGTTCGGGATATGCCGCATCTCCATACCAGAGAATGGACAGACGCAGCTTTTCACAGCGTTCCAGCATTTCGTCCACTTTATCCTCACCGGTCTGACGAATTCGCCGCAGAGTGTGCTCCGGCAGATGCAGATCGGCATCTGTTTCCGGTTTCCGCAAGATCTCCACGGCTTTCTGCGGAGAATGATAGCGGTGCAGTGCCTTCCAGATTCGCGGATTTCCTGCACCGAATATCATGACCAGCCACAGCAGGCAGCGTATTTCTTCCATATCACTGTCCTCCGTTCTGGTCTTGTGCCGTTCTCTGCACTTCCCACAGAATGATGCCGGCTGCCATAGCGGCGTTGAGGGATTCGATCGTCCCGTGCATGGGAATCGTCACGCGGCGGTCACAGGCAGCCGTTTCCGGCAATCCGTTGCCCTCGTTGCCGATCACGATCGCCGTGCCGCCGGAAAAACGGCATTGCCCCACCAGTTCCGCCGCACCGGAAACCACAGCCGCACAGGTTTCCACACCTGCACACCGACAAGTTTCCAGCACAGGGGCAATATCCGGCACGCAACAGAGTGGCACACGGAACAGCGAGCCCATCGTTGCCCGCACCACTTTCGGACTGTAGATGTCACAGCTGGCACTGTAGATCACGCCGTCCAGCCCCAGGGCGTCCGCCGTCCGCAGGATCATACCGGCATTGCCGGGATCCTGTAGCTGATGCAGCACGGCGTAGCTGCCGCCTGCGTGGATCAATGCGGAAAGTGCCGGCGGCTGGGGCATCTGACAAATGGCATACACACCCTGTGAATGTTCCGTCTGAGAGAGTTCCGCCGCCAGGCTGTCCGAGAGCTGTGCACAACGCACACCGTCCCACGCTGTCGGCAAGCCCTCTGCCTGCCAGCGTGCCAATCCGTCCTCCGTCCAGAACAGCTGGGTCAGAGCCGCACCATTTTTCACCGCGTCCGACACCAGCCGGAAGCCCTCCAGCACAAACAGCCCCGCCTTGGTGCGTTCTTTTCGGGAACGTGCCAGTTTTCGATATTGTTTTATGGCGGCATTGTCGTGTGCCGAGATTTTCAACAGTGTTTCCATGTGCTCTTTTCCCCCTCTTTTGCAAGAGCCTGTTTCGTATCCGTTTCTGTGCAGATGCGAAACAGGCTCTATGGCAACGCAGTGTTTCCCTTATAATACAACAAAACACGCCCCGTATCATTTCCAGAGCGTGTTTCGCATTCAAATCCTTACAGAGCAGCCTTAGCCTGTTCTACGATTGCAGTGAAGCCTGCTGCGTCATGAATTGCGATTTCAGACAGCATCTTGCGGTTCAGGGTGATGCCAGCCTTCTTGCAGCCGTTCATGAACTGGGAGTAGTTGATGCCGTTCATCTTGCATGCAGCGGAAATACGAGTGATCCACAGCTGACGGAACGCTCTCTTCTTCTGCTTTCTGCCGACGTAAGCATAGTTACCGGACTTCATGACAGCCTGTTTTGCCATCTTGAAGTGCTTGCTCTTGCTGCCCCAGTAGCCCTTTGCCAGCTTCAGTGTCTTATTTCTTCTCTTGCGAGTCATCATTGCACCTTTAATACGTGCCATAGTTATTTACCTCCGTTATTTCTCAGATTCCAATCAAAGCCCGAATATTCCTGCGGCTTAGAGATACGGCATCAGCTTTTTCAGTGCCGGTGCGTTTGTGCAGTCAGCGATACCAACGGTACGAGCGATTCTCTTTCTCTTGGTATCCTTCTGTGTCAGTCTGTGTCTTTTGTTGGTCTTCTGATACTTTACCTTTCCGGAAGCAGTCATCTTAAAACGCTTCTTTGCACCGGAATGAGTCTTGGTCTTGATCTTTGCCATTGTGAATTCCTCCTGTTTACTTCGATGCCTTCGGTGAAATGAACATGACCATGCTGCGGCCTTCCATTTTCGCGGGCTTGTCAACAACGCCGACTTCCTTGCACGCTTCCTGGAAACGCTTCAGAAGTTCTTCGCCGATCTGCGGGTGTGCAATTGCACGCTTCCGGAAACGGACGGAAACCTTCAACTTGTCGCCACCCTGCAGGAATTTCTTTGCCTGATTGACTTTGGTTTCAAAGTCGTGGGTGTCGATGGCAGAAAACATACGGATCTCCTTAATCGAAACGACCTTCTGGTTTTTCCGTGCCTCTTTTTCCCGCTTCTGCTGTTCAAAGCAGTACTTGCCGTAATCCATGATCCGGCATACCGGCGGTTTTGCACCCGGTGCGATCTTCACCAGATCCAGATCCTTTTCATAGGCGATTTTCTGTGCATCTCTCGCAGACATTGTTCCGAGTTTTTCACCGTTCTGGTCGATGACCAGAATTTCTCTGTCCCGAATTTCCTCGTTGATCTGCAGTTCCTGTTTGCTGATAAGCCAGCACCTCCAAACATGTTATTTTCAAACAAAAAAAAGCGTTCACTGTTGGGTGAACACTCCTTCTCCATTCGTCAAAAAGCGTCCCTTTTCCGCAGAAAAAGGTCGTTATACACGAGTATTGACCGTTTCGACTCTACGCCAAACGGTGAGAACGGGAATGCTCTTCTTTGTTTACTTTTGTTATTCTATCATACTCCCGTCCTGTTGTCAAGCATCTCTCCGAAAATTTACAGAACATCTATATTTCAGAACCACTGTTTCAGCCATTCCACGCATTTCAGCTTGACTGCATAGCGTTCATGGTGCTGCAGCATGTCCTGTTCCGACTTACCGAATGCCTCCTGTGCAGTTTCTTCGTCCGCCGTGACTTCGCATGCATTGGGCACGCAGAGGGACGGATACATTACGCACCACCAGTTCTGTCCTGCGGCTTCGCCGATGGTGATCCGCAGAGCCTCATAGTCCCCTGCCGGCATGGTCCATTTCCCATAAGTGCGGTCGTCAAAGGGCATTTCCACCAGCTGTGCCTTGACTGCATAGGAATATCCCTCGTCCCACACCAGCTGCTGTGCCGTCTGTTCCAGCGTTTCCAGATGCTCTGCCACAAGCTGTTCCGCATCGGCAGCATTTTCCGGCTGGGACCGGAACAGGGTTTCTGTCTGTGCAAGCACCTTGTCCCGCACCTTGAGTTTCAACGCCTGATCGTCGATGCTGTCCGAGTTCGCCAGAATGTGCAGCCGCAGCACATTCTGTTCCAGCGAGCCGTAACTCTGTGCCGTTCCCGCCAGTGCCGAACAGCAGACCGTTCCTACCATACCCAAAAGCAATGCCCATTCCCATTTCTGCATCTCACTCACCTCGATGTGAGTATGCACCGGAATCTGTTCCGTTATACTTGCAGAGGGAATTTTTTCATGGTATAATTAATTTTGGAGGAATATGCATGAAAATTTATACTATTATCGGCGGTGCCGATGGCGTAGGAAAAAGCAGTTTTTCCGGTGTCCTGCGGCAGCAGCGACTGGACTTGGGAAAAATCATTGATCCGGATCATATCGCGGTAAAAGAACACTGCAACAAACTGGAAGCCGGCAGGATCGCCATTCAGGAAGTGGAAACCGCAATTCAAAACGGTTGGAACTTCACACAGGAAACCACGCTTTCCGGCAGACGCACACTACAGACCATTCTTGCAGCTCGACAAAAGGACTATCAGATTCGGCTGTATTATATTGGCATCAGTTCCGCCGAAGAAAGCCTATACCGCATTGCCAACCGTGTCCGCAAAGGAGGACACAACATTGCCGAAGCAGATGTACGCCGCCGATACGAGAAGCGATTCGCAGACCTCTCCAAAATTCTGCCCTATTGTGACGAAGCCCATTTTTTCGACAACGAAAACGGGTTCACAGAAGCGGCAATTTATCAGAACGGCTCCCTAATTCCCGTCTGCGAAGTACTGCCCCAATGGCTGCAAACCTTTCGCAGCCTGTTTCTGAAATAGCCGAATCACAACAACCATACATACAGCCTATTGAGGGGAACCCTTTTGAAGAAGGGTTCCCCTCAAACTCCCCTCCGAAAACTTCACTTTATTTTTTCTCATAGGGGCTATAGCCCCTATGAGAAAAAATGGAATAAAAGTCTTTGAAAAGGGGTCTGGGGAGAAACTTTCCTCAGAAAGTTTCTCCCCAGTAAGATTGCATCTATGACTGCGGTGATTTGGTTATATCAGTTCTGCTAAAATGGTGTTGGATACGAGGAAGCCCTTGGGCGTGAATGCAATGCGTTCGCCGACTTTTTGCAGAAAGCCCAGCTTGCAGTAACGTTCTGCCGCCGCTTGCTTTTCTGCCAGCCACGAAGCCGGAACACCCTCTGTCAACCGCATGCCCAGCAGCAGCTTTTCCTCTGGTGTGCAGGGCGTTTCATCTTCGGTTTCGACTGGCTGCACCGGCTGTTCCAGAAAATCCGACACGGCAGACGGCACAAAAAACCGCTTGCCGTTCCAGCAGGAATGTGCAGACGGTCCGATGCCCAGATAAGGTTCGCAGTGCCAGTACTTGCAGTTGTGCCGGCTCTCGAAACCGGCTTTGGCAAAGTTGGAGATCTCGTATTGCAAAAAGCCAGCTGCCCCCAGCTGCTCCACCGCCTGCAAGTAGAGGTCTGCCGCGGTGTCATCGTCGGGACAGCATTCCGCCACGTGCTGCACGGCAAAAGGCGTTCCCTGCTCTACCTTTAATAAGTAGGCAGACACGTGTGTAATGGGCAGCTGCACCAGCCGGGAAATGGTCTGCTCCAGTTCGTCCGCCGTCTGCTCCGGCAGTGCCAGCATCAGGTCACAGGACAGGTTCCGGAAGCCCGCTTCTGCGGCAGCGTATACCGTTTCCACAGCCTCCTGTGCCGTGTGCAACCGTCCCAGCCGTTTCAGCTGGGCATCGGACAGGGACTGCACCCCCAGAGAAAGCCGGTTGATGCCTGCGTGGCGAAGTTCCCGCAGCTGCTCCGGTGTCACAGTGGCAGGATTTGCCTCCAGTGTGATCTCCGCATCTGCGGACAGGGCAAACTGTTCCGCCGCCGTTTCCAGAATTTGTGCGATCTGTGCAGGCAGCAACAGCGAGGGCGTTCCGCCGCCGAAATAGACCGTGTCCACGCGTTCCGGCTGGGCAGCGTTTCCGTAATGCCGCAAGTTCCGGCAGACTGCCGCAGTGTAGGCGGTCAGCAGTTCCGGCTGTGCCGGCACGGAATAAAAGTTGCAGTAGGGACACTTCCGGCGGCAGAACGGCACGTGCAGATAAAGTCCGGCACCCATCAGCTTAACACGTCGTTCCGGATCGGCTTCACCAGCGGACCGAAAAATGCATCAAAGAGCCGGCACAGCACGAACGCTGCCGCAACAGCCCCCACCATGTAGACGTAGTCCCAGTTGGAATTGCCCTTGAAGTAGACCAGCAGGACAACCACGAGGGCAGCAATATAGACCACTGCACTGAAGATCATCGATGCAACGCCGTTGACGCAGTGCTGTCCACATTCCATGCAAACTTTTCCTTTGGTACGCAGTCCGCCGGCGAACGCCTTTTTCCACGGGTTAAACGATTTTGCTCCGCAATAGGGGCAGGTATAGATCGATTTCATAAATCAGATTCCTTTCGAAAAGTTTCCGGCGAGGCTGAAGCTGCCGGATAAATTTATTGGATAAATTTATTATAGTGTGTTCCGGACAAAATGTCAAGGCAGTAAAAACCGGCTCCTGCACCGAAATGCAAGAGCCGGTTTTTGGGTTATTGCAATAGAATTATGCTGTATAAGGCAGCTTCTGTACGATCTGCACCAAGAATTGCAGCAGAGCTACAGCATCGTTTCCGGTTATATCGCCGTCGCCGTCACAGTCACTGTTCAGCTTGGCAGCATCGTTCAGGATCACCGCACCAGAACAGAACTTGTTCAGCAAAACAGCATCAGTAATATCTACACGTCCGTCAAGGGTAATGTCGCCATAAATGACGGTGGGTGTTTCGGAATCTTGTTTGGTGGTGGTTGTTGTTTTAGTTGTAACCATTGTTTCTGTAGTTGTTGTAACTGTTGTTTCTATAGTGGTGGTAGTGGTTTCAGTTGTTGTGATATTGCCCAGAGAAACAAAAGGAATGTCATTTTCCTTAGCATAGGTTTCTGCGTAGGAACCGGTGTACCCGTAGATTGTCAGATTGGTACAGTCGTAAAAAGCATAATCTCCAATGCTCGTCACGCTGTCCGGTATCGTGATATTAGTCAGACTGTCACAACAATAAAAAGCATTATCCCCAATGCTCGTCACGCTGTCCGGTATCGTGATATTAGTCAGACTGTCACAACAATAAAAAGCACTATCTCCAATGCTCGTCACGCTATCCGGTATTGTAATATTAGTTAGACTGGCACAACAAAAAAAAGCACTATATCCAATGCTTGTCACGCTGTCTGGTATCGTGATTTCGGTCAAACTGCTACAGGAAGAAAAAGCACCATCTCCAATGCTCGTCACACTGTCCGGTATCGTGATTTCGGTCAGACTACTACAGCCAACAAAAGCACTATCCCCAATGCTCGTTACACCATTAGGTATCGAAACAGCACCTGTACAAGTTTTTCCATCAATCAAAATATGATTGACAATTACCAATGGATCTTTCGCTTGTTTGGCTGTTAACCAAGGGGTTTCCTCAAAAGCATAAGATCCAATAGATGTCACGCTGTCCGGTATCGTGATTTCGGTCAGACTGTCACAGTCAGAAAAAGCACGATATCCAATGCTCGTTATGCTGTCCGGTATCGTGATTTCGGTCAGACTGCTACATAAAGAAAAAGTACGATTTCCAATACTCGTCACGCTATCTGGTATCGTGATTTCGGTCAAACCACTACAGTTATGAAAAGCTTCATCTCCAATGCTCGTCACGCTGTCCGGTATCGTGATTTCGGTCAAACCACTACAGTTATAAAAAGCATCATCTCCAATGCTCGTTACACCATTAGGTATCGAAACAGCACCTGTACAAGTCTTTCCATCAATCAAAATATGATTGACAATTACCAATGGATTTTCTGCTTGTTTGGCTGTCAACCACGGTGTTTTTAAAAAAGTACTTCCTCCAATGCTCGTCACGCTGTCCGGTATCGTGATTTCGGTCAAACCACTACAGTTAGAAAAAGCACCAGCTCTAATGCTCGTCACGCTGTCCGGTATCGTGATTTCGGTCAAACCACTACAGTCAGAAAAAGCATTATCTCCAATGCTCGTTACGCTGTCCGGTATCGTGATTTCAGTCAAACCACTACAGTTAGAAAAAGCACCATCTCTAATGCTCGTCACGCCGTTCGGTATCGTAATTTTGGTCAAACCACTACAGTCAGAAAAAGCATAATCTCCAATACTCGTCACGCCGTTCGGTATCGTAATTTTGGTCAAACCACTACAGACAGAAAAAGCACCATCTCCAATGCTCGTCACCGGTTTCCCATCGATTTCCGCCGGAATTTCCAGCTCTCCAGCTGCTTCATTGTCACAATCTGTGATTTCAACTGTATCATCGTCAAACGCTTGATATTCCAATTGCGTCGTTCCAGTTCCCACACGAACGGTAGTCGTTCCCGTTCCCACAGGGACTCTTTCTGTTTCAGCCGTTTCCTCTGCACTCGCTGACAGCACCGTCCCTACGCTTTTCAGCACGTTTTCCACCCCGGAAAGCCCCACGCTCCCCAGGCAAAGCATCCCGGCGGTCATAGCTGCCACGACTTTTTTCCATATTTTCATTTTGAACACCCTCCTAAATTTGTTATAATAAAAGGTTTCCCTTTCCATTATATCATATCTGCGAAAAAAATCAAAAAACACAAAAAGCACCCTACAGAACCGTTTTTCCGTTCTGTAGAGTGCCTATTCACATGGCTTATTTTGCGAGAACTTCTTCCCAAGAAGTGCCATATCCTGCTCCGCGGAGAGCCACGTAGTACATGATATAGAAGCTGTCGGTGGAATCCACTGTACCATTGCCGTCTACATCGGCGGCAGCGATCTGTTCTCCCCGCTGGCCCCTCACCATTCCCTACGGCAACGTTGGCGATGTAGAGCATGGTGTAGAAGATGTCGGTGGAGTCGATATTGTCGCTGCCGTCGAGGTCGCCGCAAGTATAAGTTGCATTTACATCTGCAAATCGAATATTATGTTCCCTTGCGTAAGTTTCGGCGAAAGAGCCGGTACAGCCACGAATGATCAGATTATTGCAGTTATCAAAAGTACCATTTCCAATGCTTGTCACACTTTCCGGAATGGTGATTGTCTTTAAGCCGGTACAGCCGTCAAAAGCATGATCTCCAATACTCGTTACGCTGTCTGGAATGATGATTTCCGTCAGACCAGTACAGCCGGAAAAAGCATTTTCTCCAACAGTTGTCACACTTTCCGGAATAGTAATTGTCTTTAAGCCAGTGCAGCCGCGAAAGGCATAATCGCTAATACTCGTTATGCTGTCCGGAATGGTAATTTTCGTCAAGTTGGTACAACTATCAAAAGCATAATTGCCGATGCTTGTTACACTTTCTGGAATGGCGATTTCCGTCAAGCCGGTACATCTGTAAAAAGCACTATCTCCAATGCTTGTTACACTTTCCGGAATGGTAATTGCCGTCAGACCAGTACAGCTATCAAAAGCTCCTCCTGCAATACTTGTCACGCTGTCTGGTATGGTAACGCTCCCAGTACAAGTTGTTCCATCAATCAAAGTTCCATTGATGATCACAAGTGGATTTTCCTCTTGCTTGGCTATAAGCCATGGTGTATTCGTAAAAACAAATCCTTCAATATTCGTCACACCGTTTGGAATGGTAACTTCCGTCAAGCTGGTACAGCTGTAAAAGGCACTGTCACCAATACTCGACACACTGTCCGGAATCGTGATTTCCGTCAAGCTGGAACAGCCTCGAAAAGTACTGCTCCAAATATTCGTCACACCGTCTGGTATGGTGATTTCCGTCAAACTGGTACAGCCGTAAAAAGTACTGCCTCCAATACTCGTTATACTATCTGGAACAACAATTTTTTTCAAATTGGTACAGCCGCAAAAAGCACACTCTCCAATATACGTTACACTGTCCGGAATAGTCATTTCTATTAGACTGGTACATTTGTAAAAAGCCCCGCTGTAAATACGCGTCACACTGTTTGGAATGACGACTTCCGTCAAGTTGGCACAACCGTAAAAAGCGTTATTTTCAATGCTTTTTACGCTGTCTGGTATGGCGATTTCCTTTAAGCTGATACAGCCGGAAAAGGTCTGAAATCCAACACTTGTTACGCCGTCCGGTATTGTGATTCCTGTCAAGCTGGTACAGCCGTAAAAAGCATAATCTCCAATATTTATCACGCTGTCTGGTATCTTGACCTCTGTCAAACTGGTGCAGTCGCGAAAAGCATTATTTCCAATACTCGTCACAGGTTTTCTGTCAATCTCAGCCGGAATTTCAACGGAAGTAACGCCTATATTGCACCCCGTAATTTCAATTTCACCTGCATTGGTTACACCATAGGACAAATTTCCATAAGTACCTTCTTCCGCACTCGCTGTCAGCATCGTTCCCGCAGATTCCAGCACACCCTGCAAGTCTGTCACGCCAACGCTTCCCACGCAAAGCACCCCCGCAGTCACCGCGGCAAGCACTTTTTTCCACAACTTCATCTTCATGCCTCCGTTTCTTTTTCGTTGCAAAATAATTACAACTACAGTATACCATATCTTTCAAGAAAAGTCAACTCTTTCACAAAAAAGCAATTTTCAAAAATATGTTGATTTAAATTGTGCCAAATTATGAAGTTTGACAAGTGAGGCTCCCCTGAAAGGGGAGCTGGCAGTGCGTAGCACTGACTGAGGGGTTTCCACTTATGCAAAAAACGTCATAAAAAGATTTTACGAAAGAACCTCTCCACCGCCTAACGGCGGTCCCCCTCCCCTTTCAGGGGAGGCTATCATGAAAAT
>OAWJ01001104.1_pt1 | contig 16831 bp, 18 predicted proteins | sample 1517021 | NCBI WGS metagenome assembly OAWJ01 (sample SAMEA2580121, study PRJEB22360) | human gut metagenome | biome: human gut; feature: human-associated habitat; material: faeces | place: Denmark | collected 2008/2010
TAAACCAATCCACAGCACCTTGTCTATTGTAGCATTTTGTCCTTGGAGAGGGACTTTAATAACTACTACTTTATAATACGAGGAGGTTTTACCATGCGAAAACGATACAACACGCCGCACCGCAGCCGGGTAGTCAAGACACGCATGACCGAGGAAGAATACGCCGAGTTTGCGGAAAGGCTTTCTGCTTACAACATGAGCCAAGCCGAGTTTATCCGGCAAGCCATAACCGGGGCAGCCATACGCCCCATCATAACCGTTTCTCCCGTCAACGACGAGCTGCTTGCCGCTGTCGGGAAGCTGACCGCCGAATACGGCAGGATCGGCGGCAACTTAAACCAGATAGCCCGGACGCTGAACGAGTGGCACAGCCCCTACCCGCAGCTTGCCGGGGAGGTACGGGCGGCGGTTTCCGACCTTGCTGCCCTAAAGTTTGAAGTCTTGCAGAAAGTGGGTGACGCTGTTGGCAACATTCAAACATATCAGCTCTAAAAATGCGGACTATGGCGCAGCGGAAGCCTACCTCACATTTGAGCATGACGAGTTTACCATGAAGCCCACCCTTGATGAAAACGGGCGGCTGATACCGAGGGAGGATTACCGCATTTCTTCCCTTAACTGCGGGGGCGAGGATTTCGCTGTTGCCTGTATGCGGGCTAATCTCCGCTATGAGAAAAACCAAAAACGGGAAGATGTGAAAAGCCACCACTATATCATCAGCTTTGACCCACGGGACGGGACAGACAACGGCTTGACCGTAGACCGGGCGCAGGAGCTGGGCGAGCAGTTCTGCAAGGCACATTTCCCCGGACACCAAGCCCTTGTATGCACCCACCCGGACGGGCATAACCACAGCGGCAATATCCATGTGCATATCGTCATCAACTCCCTGCGGATTTATGAAGTCCCGCTTCTGCCCTACATGGACAGACCAGCCGACACACGGGAGGGCTGCAAGCACCGCTGCACCAATGCCGCTATGGAATATTTCAAGAGTGAAGTCATGGAGATGTGCCACCGGGAGGGGCTTTACCAAATCGACCTCTTGAACGGCAGCAAGGAACGGATAACCGAAGGGCCGTATCGAGCGCCAAGGCAACCAGAATCCCCTTGTCCATGTGTACCGCTATGTGACCGAAGGAACCTTTGACGCATACCTCTGGCAGACGGTGGAGAATAAGCAGAAATTCATCAGTCAGATCATGACTTCTAAATCGCCGGTGCGTTCCTGCGATGATGTGGACGAAACGGCGCTTTCCTTTGCCGAGATCAAGGCTCTGTGTGCCGGAGATCCCCGTATCAAGGAGCGTATGGATTTGGATGTGGAGGTATCCCGCCTGAAGCTGATGAAAGCCGACCACCAGAGCAAGCAGTATCGTCTGGAGGACCAGCTGCTCAAATACTTCCCGGAGGAGATTGAAAAGCACAAGGGCTTTATCAAGGGCTTTGAATCTGATCTGGAGGTTTTGGCAGCTCACCCGCACCCGGAGGACGGCTTCTGATTTGGAATGGGATGTGATTATGAAAGCAATTCGCAGGTTATATGTTCTTTGTGAGAAGGGCATCAGCTTATGAAAAAGCATGGACACTATTGTAAAGTTTGTGGTGAATACAAAGCCAACGAAAATTTTTCAGGCAAAGGTCATGCATCCCACATTTGTAAATCCTGTGCTTCGCTACCAGCAGAAAAGCAGGCTGAACTGATGACACTGAATCGTCTTTTGAATCTTCCATGGAGGCTATCGAAAGAGCAGTTGTCCTGGCTGAAAAATCGACTAAAGAATAGGCGGCCTGATGTCCGTGCATTGGCGCAAGAGCAATATGAAATGAGATTTCCACCAAGACACTTAGAAGATGATGAGTTCAATTTTTTCGATGAAGAAAGTTTTATAGAATAGTGAAAGCGGTCTGCTATGGCAGGCCGTTTTCTTTTCGGGAAGGAGGTCTGACCTATGGCAACCACAAGAATCATGCCGCTTCATGTCGGCAAAGGCCGCACAGAGAGTCGGGCAATCAGTGACATCATCGACTATGTGGCCAATCCAAAGAAAACAGATAACGGCAGGCTCATTACCGGCTATGCGTGTGACAGCCGGACTGCGGATGCGGAGTTCCTTCTGGCAAAGCGGCAGTACATTGCCGCTACCGGACGAGTGCGTGGTACAGATGATGTGATTGCCTATCATGTGCGCCAGTCCTTCCGCCCTGGTGAGATTACCCAGGAAGAAGCAAACCGGCTGGGCGTAGAATTTGCAAAGCGTTTTACTAAAGGCAATCATGCCTTTGTGGTCTGCACTCACATAGACAAGTCGCACATTCATAATCACATTATCTGGTCATCGGTCAGCTTAGAATATGACCGGAAATTCCGAAACTTTTGGGGCAGCACCAAGGCGGTTCGCCGGTTAAGTGATACAATCTGCATTGAAAACGGACTGTCCATTGTAGAGAATCCGAAACCTCACGGAAAGAGCTATAACAAATGGCTGGGCGATCAGGCAAAGCCCTCTCACCGAGAGCTGCTTCGTGTGGCGATTGACAACGCATTATCACAAAGTCCTGCTGACTTTGAAGAACTGCTGAAGCTGTTGCAAGAGTATGGTTGTGAAGTCTCAAAGCGCGGAAAATCGTATCGACTGAAGCTCTCTGGTTGGGAGAAAGCCGCCCGCATGGACAGTCTGGGCGAAGGATATGGATTGGAAGATTTGCGGGCAGTTCTCTCCGGGAAGAAAGCACATACCCCGCGAAAGAAAACAGTCACACAGGCAGAGCCGCCGAAGGTCAATCTGCTGGTGGACATTCAGGCAAAATTGCAGGCTGGAAAAGGTGCTGGCTATGCTCGATGGGCTAAAGTTTTTAATCTGAAACAAATGGCGCAGACCATGAATTACCTGTCAGAGAACAATCTGCTGGAGTATGCGGTTTTGGAAGAAAAGGCTGCGGCTGCCACGGCACATCACAATGAACTTTCGGCGCAGATCAAAGCGGCTGAAAAGCGCATGGCAGAGATCGCTGTTCTGCGTACTCACATCGTAAATTATGCCAAGACCCGTGAGGTCTATGTGGCATACCGCAAGGCGGGTTACTCTAAGAAATTCCGGGAGGAACATGAGGAAGAAATTCTGCTCCACCAGGCTGCTAAGAATGCCTTTGATGAGATGGGAGTCAAGAAACTTCCCAAGGTCAAAGAGTTGCAGACGGAGTACGCGAAATTGCTGGAAGAAAAGAAAAAGACCTATGCCGAGTACCGGCGTTCCCGTGAGGAAATGCGGGAGCTTTTAACGGCAAAGGCAAATGTAGATCGAGTGCTGAAAATGGAGGTAGAACAGGATGTTGAAAAAGAAAAAGACCACGGCCAGCGATAAGCTGGTCCTGGTCAAAAGCGTTCGTAGAACGCGCAGCCACAGAATGAAATTCTGTGTTCAAAGGGGCTTGGGGGCACTGCCCTCAACAAGCAGTTTGTGGCGAAATGGATAGCCACAAGCATTGCTTGCCACAATATGCTGCGCATAAAATGAAAAACTAACGACGGGACGCTTACTGCCTCCTATCGTTAGTTTTCTGTGTTTAAGCGACTTATAAAACCAATCAGCATAATCAAATCGTCATCTGACATCTTTCTCATTCCGTCCAAAGCCTTCTTGATAAGCTGAGGGTTATTTTCCTGTGCATCAAAAAATTGAAGCGGTGTGATTTCAAAATACTCACAGATGTTGAGGAACTGCTTCATAGACGGCATAGAACGCCCAGAGGAAATCGCCTGAATATAGCTTCTGTTCTGCCCTAACTCCATGCTCATCTGATATTCTGAAACACCTTTTTTCAATCGCAATTCTGTGATCCGATTGCGGATAAATTCTTCGTCCATACGCTCACCTCTCTGCTCTTTTAGCATAGCAGAAAGCAATTCTTGATACTTCGTATGTATTGTGTTATAATTTTATAATACAACCTTTATACGCATTATTATTTGCGTTATTTTTGCTTTATATGCGTAATCAAGGCAGTTATCAAGGGTGATTTATATGAATCAGTATGCCTGCGCCATTACCGGCCACCGACCAACAAGATTTTGCTTTGGATATAATGAGGAAGATCCCCTATGCCAAAAATTAAAAGAATGTCTCCTGGAGCAGTTTCGGATACTTCATGACGAGAAATTTGTCCGTACTTTTTTTGTCGGCGGTGCTCTTGGTGTGGATATGTGGGCTGGAGAACAGCTGCTGACATTGAGGGCACAAACGGGATACGAAGATATTAAAATTGTCGTTGTAGTTCCCTTCATCGGTTATGACTCTAAATGGCCGGATCAGAGTAGACATAGATTGAAAAAGCTGATCCAAAACGCAAACGATTCCATTGTTATTTCACATTCTGCGGATGTTTCCAGTTATAAAAAAAGGAATTACTATATGGTCGATCATGCAGAGTACCTTATCGGTGTGTTTGATAATCAGAAAAAGCTGCGCTCAGGTACATCACAGACAGTCAACTATGCCTTGCATCAGGGAAAAGTAATCACTCTGATCCATCCAGACACTATGGAGATAACAGCCCCTGCGCCTTAACAAATTCACAAAAATTTTTCATTAGCATTTCCAACAAAATATTTTCATTGAAGGGGTGCTGTGATATAATAAGATATAAAACTACGCTCAGAACAAATGGTGCCGCTATGAACAAATATATTGGACAGCAATTTGCTGCTTTAAGATACGAAAAAAATATTTTGGTTGTTGAAGAAACTACATCTGCTGGTGGATGCGGCTCCTTCAACGCGGCTTCTTCATGTCCTGCGTCAGCCTGTCTTTATGACAGTGCGGCGTGGGGCTTTTTTATTGTTTGAAAAGAGTATGAAAAGAGAAATACCAGCAGGTATTTGCGTGAGGAGGAAGTAGAATGAACAGTGAACAGATCACAGCATTTTTGCAAGAGCATTGGTACATTGCCTCGGTGCTCATCGGGGCCGTGATTTTAATTGGGGCGATCCGCAACTGGAACTGGCTCTGCGACCCCACTGGTACGCGGGATGCCCACCGCCACAGCAGAGGATACCGGCGGGTGGTGTTCTTCCTGCTGGGCGTCCTTTTGATCGTGGTGAGCATCTGGGGATTTGTGCTGAAATTGAAATAAGAGGTATATCTATGAAACTGAATTGTAAACGCATTGATTTTACATATACACCCGGTGAGGAAATCTTCAACTTTCCCGAGGAATCGGGACTACCCTTTATCTTCGATGTAGAGGAAGAACTGACCGGCGATCCTGCTGTCATGGATGCGGTGGGAGAAATGCTGGATGAGGCGGAGAAATTGGCGGAGAAGGCCAAAGCCGCCATCAAAGCGGCGCTGGCAGACGAGGACAGCCGCTACCATAGCGTTGTGACATTTTTCATGGAGTTCCATCGGGACGATGTAGGCCCGGATATTGTGGCGGAACTTTTTCCGGGAACCGACCCAGCCAAACTGTCCTTTGCTGAGATGGTTGACTTTTTGAAGCTCAAGCGGTTCGGCAGTCTGGTGGATAGCGAGATGAACCAGCAAGTTTTCATTCTGGATCTGTCCTTTAACCCGGAGATTACCGACGAACTGATGGTAATCTACTTTGATTTGAACAAGGAGATTTTCTGTATCACACATGAGAGCTGAGCGTGACTGACATACACGAGGAAAGGAGCAATCCCTATGAAAGCATTTGACCCCAATTACAAGCTGCTGGACGAGATGTATCAGGACGATTACTATCCTGCTTTTCTGGTGGACAAGGTAAAGGACGAGCTTCAGAAGGTCATCGCCCTGCTGGAGAGTGGCGAAACCGACACCGAAGTGGTGCAGGAAACGCTGGACGAGGCGGTCTGCGGCATCAATGATCTCCAGGAGGAGTTTGACGAGAACGACAGCGAGATCGAAACGGTGGCGCGGGAATGTATTGCGGCAACCGTGGCCTACATTCTGGAGTGGTTTGGCATCCCCATTGACACCGAGGAGGCCATCCGGGAACGGGACTGGTGAACCCTATGGCAGAAAAAGAACTGGCCCTTTGTGATGAGTGCGGAAGCCTGTTTTTCAAAGGCTCCTCACAGATGATGGGGCTGTGCCCGGAATGTGCCCATATTCTCTATGGCTACCCGAATTGTGACCATCATTTTCAGGATGGCCGGTGTGTGAACTGCTATTGGGACGGCTCAAAGAGTGTGTACATCAAGAAGCAGAATCAACAGGAGGAAACTGATATGCCTACAACTGAATGGCTGAACAAATACGAAGCAATCAAGGATAAATTGACCTGCAAAGATGACTTGGAGGCCCATTTCACAGAGAAAGTGATTGGGAACATGGCGGTGGATGTGCTGGACATCGGCACCGTCCATTTCCCCACCGGGCAGATTTTCGCCTGTGATCCGCTGGTGGAACTGGAGGACACTCTGCCGTTCCTTCAAACGATCCCCGCCGGAACTTATCCCGTAAAAATCTGCGTGGTGCCCAGCGAACAATACGGCGACCGCTATGCCTGCGTCAAGGTGGAGGTTTCTCAGGAAAAGCCTGTCCGCTATGAGCTGGGCATGGTGGGCAACGAGGATCTGGACGAGGAACTGGGCGAGGACGAGTATTTTGGCTTTGGCGTAGACGCCGGGATGGGCTGCGTTGCGGACATCCAGACCCAGGCGGCCTTCAAGGCATACTGGGCCAAGCGGCTGGAGGAGGACCCTGACATTGACCCCTATAACAACCTGTTCTGCGACTTGCTGGAGGAAAACGCCAAAGCTCACCCCAAATATCAGGGGGACTGCGGCGACTGGCTCAACTGGACAGTGCCGGACACGGACTGCAACCTGCCCATCTTTGCCTCTGGCTGGGGTGACGGCTACTATCCCGTCTACTTTGGGTATGACGCAAAGGGCGAAGTCTGCGCCGTGTATGTGCGGTTCATCGACATTGAAGCCAGTTATCAAGAACAGGATTAAAAATGTGACAGAACAAAGGAGAACACTATGAAAGACCTTTGCCAATACGGAAACCGACCGGAGGACGAATGGGAAATCTTGCCCTGGATACCTGACCCGCGCCCGCCCTTCAAAATTTGGGTGAAGCTGGAGCAGATCGCGCCATTCTTTCTCATTCCCCACCACCCCTATGCAATCTCCCTTCTGCTGAAAATCAGCGATGGGTTTCGGGCAGAAGAATTCTGCCGGCTGGGACTGACCGGCAGCAGCGGAGACTGGGAACGGCTGGTCCGGGGCGTGATCCGGGAGTTTGAGGAAAATAACAGCGGCGTGGATCTGTTTCACTTCGACTCCGACGAAGATGTGTTCTGCGTGTACTCCCAATACATCGACGATTTGATGCTACTGTCCAAAATGATCCGGGCGGCCTGTGACAATGAAAAAACGATGGGGACTTATCTGGGTATAGGTGAGGTGGAAGATGAGAAATAAGGAGCAGGAGATGGCATGGCGAAAAGTAATAGAAGCCTGCATGGAGGATGTGAAACACCACTTCGATGACATCCAGCAGGCCATTGAGTTTGGCTGCTACATCCAGCCGGACAACTACTTTGTGTCCTACATCTTTGCCACGGACTCGCAATTAGAGACGGCGCGGCAGAGCGGCCTGACGGAACAGATCAATTCCTATCACAGAGAGCAGCTGATAAAGAGTCATTACCCCATTGAGGGAATCAAGGACTGCACCTTTGCCTCACAGGAGGAATGTGACCGGGAATTTGGCGGGAATTGGTATTACTATTTCAAATGATACGATGAAGGGATCGAGATGATCGAGTACATCAAGCTCTTTTGGGCGGGCGCACCAGAGGGTGAACCATCGGTCATCCTCTATGAAGTGGATACCGAAAATGAGCGGCTGGCCCTCCGCTCCATTGACATCTTTGCGGATGGCCGCACCCGCAACATCCCTGACCTTTACGACGGTGTCATCGAGATCACGCCGATCCCCACCGTGGAGGAATTGAACGCCCATGTCTGGGGCGAGGAATTCCACGCCTGCATCATAGAGCAGGCGGAATTTGAGGCCATCTGGGAAACTCACACCTATGATGGAGCGTTAAAGTAGCCAGGAGGAGACACTATGAACAAACCTATAAAAGCCAAAAATCTGCCGTTGTTCTCCATCATTGACCTGAACCAGCTGCGCCGGGAAAACCATCTGGAGGGCACAGAAGTGACAGACTTTTTCACGGAAAGGGATGGAAAAGTCTATCTTCTCATGGAACAGCCGTCCGAAACACAGGGTAAGGACTGGCTCAGCACTCCTTCCACCTATACCGCAGTGGAAATCCAGCTGGATTGGGCGGAACAGCGGGTGCTGGAAACGACGCTGTTTCCTCTTGGCCTCTTGAAGTTCCAGTTCCATTATTTGCGGCCCGCAGGTGACCACTTCCTCCTGCTGGGGGCAAGATGCGCCTATCGGGAAAACGGCCCCGACCAGAACGCCTGGATCGTCAGCCGGGACGGAGCTGTGCTGTCCCGTTTCTGCCTGGGGGATGGCATTCAAGACTGTGTGGTAAAAAAAGATGGCACCATCATTACCAGCTACTTTGACGAAGGTGTATTTGGTAATTACGGTTGGGATGAACCTCTGGGTGCTTGCGGTCTGATTGCATGGACATCGGAGGGAACTCCTCTCTGGAAGAATGAGAACTATTCCATCTATGACTGCTACGCCATCAGCCTGGACGAAGAAGAAAACCTGTGGTTTTATTATTACGATGAATTCCGGCTGGTGCGGACGAACTTCAAAGAGGACTTTGTATTTGAACTGCCAATCGAAGGAAGCGGAGCTTTTTCTGTTGCCCCGTCCGGCAATACCTTCCTGTTTCAAGGCGGATACCAGCAACGGGATAAATTCTACTTCCTTACCGCTCATGGTGATCACCTTGGGAAAAAACAGGAGGCTATTCCCACCTGTGACGGAAACAAGGTCGCTGTGGAGCAGTGCAGCCTGCTTCGCAGCCGGATGTTGTTCCTTGGAAAAGATGGTGTGCTCTATGGAGGTATTTGGGGGAGCGATGGCCAATGAAACAGTCTGATATTTATACCGAGGCTCTGACCTGTCTGCGCTCCATCCTTCTGGCAGACCATCCAGAGTTCCAAAACTGGATCGACTGGTTGGAGCGGGACATTCAGGACTGGAACCAGCGGCGGGAGGTTGCCCACCATCTTCGGGCATACGGAGGTATGGGCTCGTTCAACGACCTGCCCAGTATGCGTGGAAATCACGACTATATTTTCGACTTTCTCAAGTCCGTGTGCTATGCCTTCGGCCATCTTTATGGCAAACGGGAAGGCATTTCTCCGGAGGCATTGATGGAGGAGTGCCTGCACGATGTAGAGCAGGCAGCCTATCACCCCCATAAGGCACTGAACCAAGCCATTGCCCAGCACTTGATGCAGGGCGATTTACAGGAAAACCTGGATAGGCTGTAGGAGGACTTGTTATGAACAAAAGACTATTCCGCACCCAATTCAATCAAATGGAAAACATCGAGAAGCAGGTGCTGATGGAGAGCCTGGCTGCCCGTTATGATATGACCTTTCTCGGTCTACATACTTTTGACCGCTGGGGCCAGAGCTGCACCACCGGCATCTTCAAGAAAGATGGTCGGGAGTTCGTCTTTGTCCCCGGCGATACCGTCACCCTGGGCTGGGAGCAGTTTGCCGTGGGACTGAATCAGGAGAGCTGGGAGGAATTGGAGTATCTGTTCCGGGAATGGGAAATGGAGCGGGACCCGGAGGAGATGATTCGGGAAAGCATGGCTCCTGTTCGGCAGGTGGCCATTGGACCCATGCTGGTGGGCCGGGAGCTGGAGGAAATTAACTGGGAGCCAGTCAAACTGGAGGACCCACGACTGCGCTCGGAATGGTTGGAAGATTTTCGCCAATTCGCTTTGACCGACAGGGACAGTCTTACTCTGGCAGGTCGTGCCCGTTTCGAACGGGATAGTGACAGCTGGCAGGTCAGCCTCTATCACGAGGTGGACTATCTGGACTTTCAAAACCGGCTGCAAAAACAGGGCTTCTCCCTGCCCACGGCGGACGAGTGGGCCTACTTGTGTGGCGGCGAGTGCCGGACCCTGTTCCCATGGGGAGATGGGTTAGACTACTCCATGCGTCTGCGCTGGTTTGAGGATATGGATGAGGATGAGAACCGGCCTTATGACATGGAGGAACCCAACTTCTTCGGCCTGTCTATCGCCTACGATCCCTATATGCGGGAAGTGGTGCAGGCTGATAGACTTACCACCTGCGGCGGTGACGGCGGGTGCAATATCTGCGGCGGGCTGGGCCCATTTCTCGGTTTCCTACCCTGTTCGCCCCACTGTAAGCCGGAAGTGCAGGAGGACAAGGAACTAAACGGAGATTATGACTTCTACCGGCCCATTATCCGGGTGGAGAACCATGATTGACAATAGAAGCTTGATACGAAATAAAGAAAGAGAGGTGCCGACATGGGAGCATGGGGTATAAAAGCATTAGAGCGTGACGAAGGGCTGGATGTACTGGACATCCTCAAAAATGAATATGTACCGGAGCATCCGGTAATGGATCTGGGCGAGATGATTGAACTGATGAAAGAGGAAGTCATGCTGGGATCTGACTTCTCACAAATCGACTTTCTCTTTGACAATACTGCGATGGCTCTGGCGGAGCTGTATTTTCAATGGAAGGATAACGGCAAGCTGGACTACGATCATGAAGAAGCTATATGGGATAAAGTCACCGGTTTCACAGCATCCAAAGAAGCACTTGCTTTCCTGCTGCGGCAGCTCACCGACATCAAAAACGAGGTGCCGGACGAGGACGGCATCCGTGAGATTATGGATCTTTGGAAGAACGAGGATAGCGGTGAGATCGCTCCTGCGTGGTTGGAACACTTGAATCAGCTCATTGATCGACTGGATTCAGAACAGGAGGCACGACAAATGTATATCAAAAAATACTGGGGCAACTTTATTGGCGGTTCCGATGACAGTCTGAACCTTGTGGCATTTTTAGAGGATCAGAAAAAGGAGGAGATCCCCCTCAGCGAGATTTTCGCCAAGATCGGTCTGGACAAGCAGAACTGGGACTTTCGCCAAACCGTGGAGTACCTGGAGTTTACACATTCCGATGGCGTGGAAATGGACTTCCACTTCGCCATTGATGTGGTCACCGACCTGGCCGCCATCCTGCTGGAGTGCAGCGTCAGTGGCAGTGTAAACCTTCAGGATCTGGACGAGTACAACACCCCCATCCGCCGTATCCGCATCACTGCTACGCCGGAGGAGCACGAGGCCATGGACAAGGCCCTGGCGGACTTTGCCCAATCCCCCCTGACCTATGACCTCCATGAAATGATGGACGACGAGGAGATTCAGGAGATGGCACATCATGTGGAGGCGCTGCGGAAGGAACTGTACGAGGCCGCTGGCCGCAACCGGGACTACCATGTGAAAGCGGAGGATGTGAAATCTCTGCTCCCTGACTGGAAGGGTGCCGATGGCTGCATCGCCACCAACCGCATCACAGTAGAGGGCCGCAAGGTGGGTTACTGCTATCGTGAGATTCCAGACGGTAACTGGGACAGCGGCTGGCGCTTCACTGCCGGTGACGAGAGCGATGAGTACATGGACGACCCCAACAATGCCGGGATTTACAAGCTGAACACAATTTGCAACGACGATCCCGACATCATTTCTCTGCTGAACACCCCCGCCCCCTGCGCCTTTGAGCGGGATGAGAACGGTGTGTTCCAGCAGATCAAAGACTGGAAACCGGATGAGGACGAGGAGGACCCTGATATGGACATTTTGAAGCAGTGCCAGAAGTGGCATGAGGAGAGCAAACAACATAAAATTATTGATGCGCTGGAGGCCATCCCCGCCGAGGAGCGTACCCCTGAGATGGACAGTGAGTTAGCCCGTGCCTATAACAATCTGGCAGACCCACATAAGCCAACTTGCAAAGAAATGCTCAAAAAGGCCCTCGCTCTGCTAAAGCCCCATGAGGAATACTTCGAGGACGATTATTACTGGAACTTCCGCATGGGTTACTCCTACTTTTATCTGGATCAGGAGGGCCGGGCTCTGCGATATTTTGAAAAGGCATTGGAAGTCCGCCCTGGTGACGATGACACCAAAGAGTTTATCGACCGGTGCAAGCAGGGTATTTCTCTGCCGCAGTTCTGGGAGTGCTTCCGAGAGCGGACAGAGAACTGGTGGGAAACCTTTGCCGAGATGGAAGCAGAATTGCGCCAGATGATGGATGAGGACAAAGATCATACCCGCGGCGCAGAACTCGTGGCCCAAATGGAGGACACCCTGAATCTGGTTTTTGATGAAATTTCCTTCGAGCTGGGCTTCAATGGCGAAAAGCATGAGCTGATCCTCACCCCGGAGGGTAATAAGGTCAAGCTGTTTGAGCTGGTCTACTTCCAGAAACACGCCCCAAAGGAGGTGCTGGAGCACTGGAACATCCTTGTGGGCCGTCAGCCCTCCCAGAATATCGGCCTGCGTACCGACGACAGCTGGGACATCTCCGGTGAGGATGTGCAGATCTGGCTGGAGGAACAGGGCGAAAACAGTTTCAACATCTCCGCCTACTGTGAAAAGCTGCTGCCTATGCTCCGGGAGGCGGAAGGCCGAGTCTGGTGGATGCTCACCACCCTCACCGATCAGATACTGGGCGAGATCCCCCACATGAGATACATAGACAGTTTTGATGTGCTGGAGGAACCCAAGGCAGAGCCGTCCTTCCTCCTGTCCCAGCTGCCCGACAAACTGCGGGAGCAGGGCCTGGAGCTCTCCACCGATCCGGAGGCCTATCTGGAGAGCTATCTTGGCTACGAAATGAAACCCAATGAAGACCCCAACGCCGATTGGCGGCTGGATGTAATGGCCGGTTCCACCTGCTGTGTGCCGCTCATCAACGGCTATCTGAATGCCGACAACGACTTTATGGACGATCTCCATGCCGACGGAGCGGTAGCGGGCTTTTTCTGCTATCCCCTGGATACCTTGCGGGAGGAGGAAGGATCGGAAAAGATTTTCGACTTCCGGGACAAGCTGGAGGAATTGTTCACCACCGTGGACGGATCGGAGATGCTCGCCCTCATCGGCGGGGCCACCGGCCTCTACTGTGGCTATGTGGACTTCATCGCCTGGGACATCCGAGAGGCGCTGAACATGGCGAAAGAGTTCTTTGAAGGCACGGATATCCCATGGGCCATCTTCCACACCTTCCGCCGTGAAGCCGGTTCTGTACCTCTAAAGCAACAAGATGATGGGACAGAAACTGAAAATCAGGATGACGAGTTGGATGAAACGCTTACGGGCATGGACTATATTCCTTATACCCAACAGGACGCCGAAGCATTCTTCGCTCAGCTGGAGCAGTGGAACGACGAGGACGAGTACACCCGCTGCATCCAGGCACTCAATGCCATCCCAGAGGACTGGAGGAACTATCGCACCGCCTACGCCCTGGCACGGGCGCTGGAGAACTACGCCATCATCGGGGACCATGATGAGGGTACTTTGAAATTCAAGAGAGACAAAGCCCTCCAGAGGGCCATTGAGGTGCTGGAGTCCGTCCGGGAGGAAGGTCAGGACAAGGCGGAGTGGAATATGCGGATGGCCTACGGCTATCAGTATCTCTATGGTCAGGAGGAAAAGGCCATTCCCTACGCCCAGCGGTGGGCAGAGCTGGACCCGGAGGATGAAAATGCCCCGGCGGTAATTCGGGAGTGTAAGGCGGAGATCCGGAAACGCCAGCGCAGCCGGAAGAAGAAGGCCAAATTCGTGCCCGGTGATACCCCATTTGAGGGTTTCGACCTCACCAACTTCTGGGATGATAATTGGTATGCACTGAAAGAATATGTCAGTGATCCGCCTTCCGATGAGCTGATCGCCAGCGTGGAGGAGGAACTGGGCTATAAGCTGCCCGCTGCCTACATCTGGCTGATGAAGCAGCACAACGGCGGCATTCCGGTGAACACCTGCTATCCCTGCGATGAGCCTACCTGTTGGTCAGATGATCATGTGGCCATCACCGGCATTTTCGGAATCGGACGGGAAAAGAGCTGCTCCCTCTGTGGAGAGCTGGGCAGCCAGTTTATGATCGATGAGTGGGAGTATCCTGCCATCGGTGTGGCCATCTGCGACTGTCCAAGCGCCGGACACGATATGATTTTCCTGGACTACCGGGCTTGCGGCCCTCAGGGAGAGCCTGCGGTAGTCCATGTGGATCAGGAAAATGACTATAAAATTACCCATCTGGCAGACAGCTTTGAGGAATTTATCCGCGGACTGGAGCATGAATCCCTCTATGATCCGGATGAAGATGCAGAGGATCTTGAAGATGACGCCGACGAGGAGGAAACCGACCATAAGGGTTCCTTTGCCGGATCTGTGCTCCTCTCCAAAGCAGAGTGGGACAAGGAGCAGTTGATTCGAGATCTGCGGGAAGAATGGGGTATCGTAGATGAGGAGCCGGATGAGGGCGACGAAGATGTTGAGAACAGCGATGACGCTGTGGTAATGCGGGTCGGCAATATGATGCTGATTGTGACACTATTCCACGGTCACATCCCGGACAATGAAGCAGAGATCAACGCCGAAAACAACTATATGTGGCCAGAGGCCGTAGAAGTGGCCAAAGCGCACAAGGCCCATATCATGGTGGCTGTGTTGGGCGAGGAGGAAAAACTGCTGGAACGAGGTAAGCTGTTCACCAAGGCGATGGCAGTGTGCTGCAAGCAGAAATACGCCACCGGTGTCTACACCAGCGGCGTGGTATTTGAGCCTCGTTTCTATGAGGGCCTTGCCGATATGCTCAAAAAGGACGAACTGCCCATCTTCAACTGGGTTTGGTTCGGCCTGTACCGGAGCGAGGGGGGCCTAAACGGCTACACCTACGGCATGGATGTGTTTGGCAAGGAGGAAATGGAGGTGTTGAACACCGACGCTGAGCCGGAGGAACTACGGGACTTTTTGGCAAGCCTTGCCTCCTATGTGCTGGCGTGTGATGTGACGCTGCAAGACGGCGAGACCATCGGTTTTTCTGCGGACGATAAGCACACCATCACCCGCAGCCCCGGTGTCTCTCTGCCAGAGGAACAGATGACCCTGAAGATCGGTTACGAGCCTATAAAGGGAGATCCGGAGGATGACGATGACAGCATAGGAATGGATGATGTTTCCTATCATATTGAGAACCTTGAGGAGAAGGAGCTTCCCATTGACCCCATCAACGCCTACAACCACATGGCGATTTATTTGCGCTGGTGCATGGAGCATGACCTGATGGGCGGGAAATTCCTGGCGGAGCATGGCGAAGTGGTAAATCAGGTCAAAGCCGATCCAGGCAACACAGACCTACGAACATTCATCCGGGAGGAGCTGTTCGGCTGTCTATTCTCGGCTCTGTTCAATCAGAAAGGCCGTGCCTTTGCCCATTATTACTATGGAGAAATTGATGCGCCCTATTATCCTGCCGACATTGATGACTATGCCCTGAAATATTTTGGTCCGTCCCGATACCACTCCAATGAATTTCAACAGGAGGCATACTTATTCATCCCCTTTGACGAGGACTACTATCAGGCTATGGCAGAGGTAATTGAGGAACGCTTCACCAACTGGCAGGGACAGGACTTTGACGAGGATACGCTGGAGCCTTCCGAGGTGGCGCAGGCCATTATGGAGTATCTGGACTGTGAGTGTACCTATTTCCCGTCTATGGCAGATGATGATCCCATCATGTCAGCATACAGCTACGCCCGGCGGCTGGGGGTACGGGAGGGCTTTGTTCCCGTACTTATCCAGGCGGATGATGAAACGCAGTTGGAGTGTCTGGTGATGAACGCTGACCCGGAGCATGATGCGGACTTCTATGAATTTGACCTCAAAACCGTGGAGGAGTATCGAAAGAAGATGCTCTCCGCTCCCATCAAGGACGGAAAGGCGATTTTGGAGGAATTGACCGGTCAGCGCAAGGAAGAAGCCGAGGACGATGATCTGGACTGGGATGAGGAAGTCCTGGGCGAGATGGAGGGCGGAGAACCCAACGACCGCTTCGCAAACTATTGGAACGATGATACCGGAATGACATATCCGCTCATTCTGGCTAAAATTCCGGTAAAGAACCCCTGGGAGATCTTCGCCTACCTGCCCTTTGGAAATTGGAATGAGTGTCCCGACACACCGGACCTGATGGCAGTGGCGAAATACTGGTTCGAGCAACATGGTGCCATCCCTGCCGCCATGAGCCACGATGAATTGGAGTTTGAACTTCCAACTCCGATTTCCAAGGAAAGAGCTATGGAGGTGGCTGTGGAGCAATATGGTTTCTGCCCAGATCTGGATCAGAATGAGGATGGAAGCATTGGCTCCTTGGCAGCTGTCCTGTGGCAGTCCACCGTCTGGTATTTCTGGTGGGATTGATGGGAGGTGCGACCAATGACAGAATATCAAAAAACCTATATCGAACTAAAAAAACAGTTTGTTGCGACCAATGAAGGTCCGGACAGTGTCCGCGCTCTATATACCTTCAAGGAAGAACTTGAGCAGAGTGAGGATCAGCAGGCCAAGGAAGTGCTGGTGGATGTGTATGATCTACTGGACTTCAAGAAGGATGCCTATGAACTGCTCTGCCAAATCGGAAATCGTTCCGATAAAAAGACCCTCAAGCGGCTGGGCACGCTGAAGGACTATGCGGAAAACTGGGGCAATCATTATGCTCTCCCCAAGCCCAAAACGCCGGAGGAAAAGCAGAAAGAGAAGGAACGGCAGGCCCAGCTGGGGGCGCGCCCGCCCCCCGGCTACTTCTCCGGAT
>OAWJ01001105.1_pt1 | contig 16820 bp, 7 predicted proteins | sample 1517021 | NCBI WGS metagenome assembly OAWJ01 (sample SAMEA2580121, study PRJEB22360) | human gut metagenome | biome: human gut; feature: human-associated habitat; material: faeces | place: Denmark | collected 2008/2010
TCGCTCACGACGGCCAGGAAGTCGTCCACGCCCGCCTCGGCTGCGATGGCGGCGGCCGTCAGCGGATTATCACCCGTCACCATGATGGTCTTGATACCCATGCGGCGCAGGTCGGCGAACTTCTCCTTCACGCCGGACTTGATGATGTCCTTAAGGTAGACGACGCCCAGCACACGTCGGTCCTTTGCCACGACCAACGGGGTGCCGCCCACCTTCGCAATGCGTTCGACGGCCTCGTCGCACTCCTTCGAAAACACTCCTCCGGCAGCCTCCACATAAGCGCGAACGGAATCGGCCGCACCCTTGCGAATCTCGCTGTCGGCGTAGTTCACACCGGACATGCGGGTCGCCGCGGTGAAGGGGATGAACTCCATGCCCTTATCCTCGAGTGTGCGGCCGCGCAGCCCAAACTGCTCCTTGGCGAGCACGACGATGGAGCGGCCCTCGGGGGTCTCATCCGCCAGAGAGGACAGCTGCGCGGCATCGGCGAGTTCTGCCGGATCGACACCGTCGACCGGAATGAACTCAGCGGCCTGGCGGTTGCCCAAGGTGATGGTACCGGTCTTATCGAGCATGAGGATGTCGACGTCGCCGGCGGCCTCGATGGCGCGGCCGGACATGGCCAGCACGTTGGCCTCGTTCAGTCGGCTCATGCCGGCGATGCCAATGGCGGACAGCAGCGCACCAATGGTGGTGGGCGCCAGACAGACGAGCAAGGCAACGAGCGTGGTCACAGCGGTGGGATTCGCCATACCGTTGAGCCCTGCAGAGAAACTCGAGTAGCAGTACAGTGCGATCGTCACGAGGATGAAGATGACGGACAGAGCAACCAGAAAGATCTCGAGCGCGACCTCGTTGGGGGTCTTCTTGCGGGCGGCGCCCTCGACCATGGCGATCATCTTATCCAGGAAGCTCTGGCCAGGCTCGCTGGTAATTTTCACCACAATCCAATCGGAAAGCACGGTAGTGCCGCCAGTGACGGCAGAACGGTCGCCGCCAGCCTCACGAACCACGGGTGCAGACTCGCCGGTGATGGCCGACTCATCAACCGAGGCGGCACCCTCGATGACATCGCCGTCTCCCGGAATCTGCTCGCCGGCGCGCACGACCACCAGATCCCCGCGTGAGAGCTCGGTACCGGGAACGACCGTGAAACGGTCCTTATCCTCGACGGACTCGATGCGATGGGCCTCGACGTCCTTTTTCGCCGCGCGCAGGGAATCTGCCTGCGCCTTACCGCGGCCCTCGGCAAGCGCCTCGGCAAAATTTGAAAAGAGGTCGGTCAGCCAGAGAATGACGGCAATGGCGATCACATAGTACGTGGGGACGTCGGCGTCCTGTACCCCAATAATTGAGGCGATAGCCAGAATGGAGGTCATGGCGGCCGACAGCCACACCAGGAACATGACCGGGTTTTGGACCTGGACACGGGGGTCAAGCTTGGCAAATGAATCGCGCACCGCGCGGCTCATCATGTCTTTTTGCATAGCCATAAATCTGCGACTCCTTTACGCAACCATCTGGAAGAATTCGGCAACGGGACCAAGCGCCAACGCCGGGAAGAAGCTCAGGGCGCCAATCAGCAGAACGACGAATACCAGCAGGAACACGAACATGGCATTGGTGGTGGAAAGCGTGCCGGCGCCCTCGGCGACCTTGCCCTTCCCGGCCAGCGAGCCCGCGATGGCGAGCGTGCCCGCAATCGGCAGGAACCGCGCGAACAGCATCTCGATACCCAGCAGCACGTTGATCCACGGGATGTTGCAGTTCATGCCGGCGAATGAGGAGCCGTTGTTGCCGCCAGCCGAAGTAAGGGTGTACAGGACCTCGGAGAAGCCATGCGCCCCGCCGTTGTTGAGTTGGTCGACAAGACCGGGCACCATGCAGGCGATAGTGGAGCTCACCAGAATGGCGAACGGGGTGGCGAGACACAGAACCACCGCCCAGCGCATCTCGGTCGGCTCGATCTTCTTGCCCAGGAACTCGGGCGTGCGGCCGACCATAAGGCCGGCGATAAATACCGTGAGGATGGCGAAGCCGATCATGCCGTACAGGCCGCAGCCCACGCCGCCGAACACCACCTCGCCCAGCGCTATCTGGAGCATCTGGACAAACCCGCCGAGCGGGGTGTAGGAGTCGTGCATGGAGTTGACCGAGCCGTTGGAAGCAGCCGTCGTGAAAGCGGACCAGGTAGAAGAGGAGGCGATGCCAAAGCGGCTCTCCTTGCCCTCCATGTTGCCGCCCGCCTGGCCATCGGTCATCTCGATGTTGACCGCGCCGCCATCTGCCAGCTGCGGCGTACCCATATGCTCGTTAACGGCGATGATGCCGGTAAAGACCACGAGCAGGATAAACATCGCCGCGAAGATGGCCTTGCCCTGCCTGGCATTCTTGACACCGATGCCGAAGGTGAAGCAGCAGGCGACCGGAATCAGCAGCAAGCTGGTCATCTCGATGATGTTGGTGAAGGCATTGGGGTTCTCATACGGATGCGCAGAGTTCGCGCCAAAGAAGCCGCCGCCGTTGGTGCCGGATTGTTTGATGGCAACCTGGCTGGCCGCAGGACCCTGGGGCAAAAACTGCTCGGTGACCACGCGGGCGCCCTCGACGACCTTGCCGTCGACCTTGACCGTGTCGCCCTCGATCTGGGCGCCGTCGATGACGCTCCAACCGCCGTCTGCATTAGGCTGGACAGCAACGGGCTCTACGAGCTCAGCCTTCTGAGCCGGCTGAAAATTGGAGATAACGCCACCGGCAGCCAGGCAGATGCCGAACACGAGGTTCAGCGGGATGAGCACATACAGGACGGTGCGGGTGAGGTCGACCCAGAAGGAACCCAGACCCTGCTCCTTGACCTGACGGAAACCGCGGATGAGCGCGAACATGACCGCAATACCGGTGCCGGCGGACAAGAAGTTTTGCACGGTGAGGCCCATGAACTGCACAAAGTAGGACAGGGTGGTCTCACCGGAATAGGATTGCCAGTTGGTGTTGGTTATGAAGGAAGCAGCCGTATTGAACGACAGGTCCCATGACACACCCGGCAGGTGCTGGGGATTGCCTGGCAAGAAAGACTGAAGCACCTGGAGTGCCACAAGAGCCACGAGGCCGATCCCCGAAAAGACCAGCACGCTCGCCAGATAGCGCCTACACCCCATCTGCTCTGCCGCGTCGATGCGAAGCAGACGATAGACGCCACGCTCCACAGGAGCAAACACAGGCGACAGGAACGTATGCTCACCATCCATGATATGGGCCATGAACCGACCGAGCGGAACGGCCAAGACGACGAGCACGGCAAAGTACAAGATGTACTGAATCGCAGCATCCATAGTTTACGAATCACTCCTCATCAGAATGTAGATGTAATAGATAAAGAGTCCAATGCAGACGACTCCGATGATGGGACTGAGGATGTCCATTTACCGCCCCTTTCACGCGCGGTCCGATGTCTCGGACGCCTGCTCTCGCAAGCGTCTGGGGACAGTAAACGCTTCTAGGGATTAAAGAGGCGTGAGGGCCGGGGCCCACGTCCTTAAGATGCCGTAAAGATGCAGGTAGAAAGCACTATTGCGGCTGCAGTGCGCCTATACTCGACCTCGCGAGCATACAGTGGCGTCCTCACCGCGTATGCACGCATGGACAACGCTTCAGAAAGGCTACGCTATGCAGCGCGACGCATCGGACACTCGCGTCAATCCAGACCTCATCCTCAAGGCAATTGAGAAAGACGGGGTCGCCGATGACGCTCGAACCAGCCGGGGACACCTCAAGATTTTCTTTGGCTACGCTGCCGGCGTAGGCAAAACCTATGCGATGCTTCAAGCCGCCCACGCCGCCAAGCGGCGAGGTGTCGACGTCGTCGCGGGATACATCGAGCCGCACGAACGTCCGGCAACCGCCCATCTTGCACAAGGGCTTGAGAACGTGCCCTGTAAACTCATCGAGCACAATGGCATTGCGCTCAGCGAGTTCGACCTAGATGCGGCTATCGAACGCGCCCCTCAGCTCATCCTTGTCGACGAGCTCGCCCATACGAATGCGCCGGGGTCTCGCCACGACAAACGCTATCGAGACGTCGAGGAACTTCTACATGCGGGCATCGACGTCTATACGACCGTGAACGTTCAGCATATCGAGAGCCTAAACGACATGGTTGCATCCATCACCGGCGTTGTCGTGAGCGAACGAATCCCCGACCGTATCTTCGATGATGCCGACCAGGTCGAGCTCGTCGACATAGAGCCCGAAGACCTACTTGAGCGCCTTCGCGCCGGTCTCGTCTACCGTCCCGCACAAGCCGACCGAGCGCAACAACATTTTTTTACCGTCGAGAACCTCACCGCACTCCGAGAAATCGCGCTGCGCCGCTGCGCCGATCGCACCGGCCACCTCACAGACGCCGCACGCGTGCTGGGAAACCGTGACTACTACACCAGGGAGCGTATCTTAGTCTGCGTCTCCCCGGCGCCGACCAATCCCCGCATCGTCCGTGCCGCAGCGCGCATGGCGAAAGCGTTTCGCAGCGAGCTCGTCGCCCTGTTCGTAGAGAGCCCGCACACGCAAGCCATGAGCGATAATGAGCGCACCAAGCTTGCAGCCAATATCGCCCTAGCCGAGCAGCTCGGAGCACATATGGAAACCGTCTATGGCGACGACATCGCGTTTCAGATCTCCGAGTTCGCGCGCCTGTCGGGTATTTCGAAGATCGTCATGGGGCGCACGGGCGAGCGCAGCAGCGTCCGTCAGGCCCTCTTTGGCCGCAAATCTCTCGTAGAACAGCTCATAACATTCGCCCCGAACCTCGACATTTACATCATTCCAGACCAGTCGACTCCGCCCTCCCGGCCCAAAGGACGCCGCCGTGCACTCGCCCTGCAGCCGCCCAGCAGCCGAAACGTGCTTCGCACGCTGGCCCTCTCTCTTGTCGCCACGGCGATCGGCACGGCTTTCCGCCATCTGGGATTTGCCGATTCCAGCATCATATCCCTCTATATCCTCACGGCCCTGCTGACCGCCGTCACCACGACGGGGCGTATCTGCACGATCGTATCGAGCGTGCTCTCTGTAGTGCTTTACAACTTCTGCTTCGTCACGCCTCTGTTTTCGCTCGCCAGCTACGACCGAAGCTATCTGGTCACGTTCGGCATCATGTTCGCTACCGCTATGGTCGCCGGCGAGTTAACTGCACGCATCGCCGACAACGCCCGTACCTCCGCCGAGAACGCATTCAAAACGCGCGTACTCCTCGAAACGAACCAGCTCTTGCAGCAAGCCCATAGCGCGGAGGAGTGCGGCCGCGTCGCCATGAACCAACTCATCAAACTGCTAAAACTCGACGTGGTCTTCTACACCGCCGAACACGGCACGCTCGGCAAGGCGCTCTATGAGTCCGCTGGCACCGAAAACCGATCCGCGTCGCTGCTCACCGACTACGAGCGCGCCGTTGCAACCTGGACCTACACCAACAACAAGCGCGCGGGCGCAAGCACGCGGACCCTGCCTGAGGCGCGCTGTCTCTACCTCGCGGTTCGCACCGGCGACAAGGTATTCGGTGTCATCGGCATCGCCCTGGAGGGGCGCGAGATCGAAGCCTTCGAGCATTCGATCGTCCTATCTATCGTAGGTGAATGCGCCTTGGCGCTCGAAAGCGACCGGGCGGCGCAAGAGCGCGAAGAGGCTGCGGTCTTGGCGAAAAACGAGCAGCTGCGCGCCAACCTTTTGCGCTCCATCGGCCACGATTTGAGGACACCCCTCACGGCCATATCCGGATCTGCGGCAATCCTTCGGAAGAGCGACGAGAAGCTCAGCCTCGAACAACGCTGCGATCTTGCCGATGCCATCTACGACGACTCCCTCTGGCTTATCGATACCGTGGAGAACCTCCTCGCCATCACACGCGTCGAGGACGGCACCATTCGCCTCAACTTAACATCCGAGCTCATCGACGAGGTCATCGAGGCCGCCCTCAGCCATGTCGCCCAAGCATCGCATGGACGTGCCGTCACCATCGAGCACACTGACGACATCCTGCTGGTACGCATCGACGTCCATCTCATCATGCAGGTGCTTACGAATCTCATCATGAACGCCTTCAAATACACGCCCGAGGACTCGACTGTCACCATCAGCGCACGTCGCGAGGGTGAGTTCATCGTGGTGGACGTCGCAGACGATGGGCCGGGTGTAGCAGACTGCGACAAGCCTCATATCTTTGAGCGCTTCTTCACCTCAAGCAATACGCGGCCCGTGGATTCGCGTCGAAGCATCGGCCTTGGGCTGTCGCTCTGCCGCTCCATCGTGGAGGCGCATGGCGGCGTCATCGAAGTTCGCGACAACCACCCCCATGGAGCCGTCTTCCGTTTTACCCTGCCTGCCGAGGAGATCGAGATTCATGAATAATGCCGCTAAGCCACGCGTCCTCTTGGTCGAAGATGACCTGACCGTTCAAAACCTCGTTTCGACCGCGCTTGACCTTCACGGCTATGTCGTGAGCAAGGTTTGCAACGGCCAGGCCGCCATCATGGATGCGGTGTCGCACGGCCCCAGCCTCATCATGCTCGACCTCGGCCTTCCCGACATTGACGGTATCGAGGTCATCACGAAGATCCGAAGCTGGTCGGCAGTCCCCATTATCGTCATTTCGGCGCGCACCGAAGATTCCGACAAGATTGCAGCACTTGACGCAGGGGCAGACGACTACCTCACCAAGCCCTTTTCTGTGGATGAGTTGCTCGCGCGCGTCCGTGCGAATTTGAGGCGCTCCTCGATGGCGTCGAGCGAGTCGACAGAAGTGAGCACGTTCGACAACGGTCCGCTGCATATCGACTACGCCGCGGGATACGCGACGAAAGACGGACGCGAGCTCTCGCTCACCCCAACCGAGTACAAATTGCTCGTCCTTCTGGCGAAAAACGTCGACAAGGTGCTCACCCACACCTTCATCACCCGCGAGATATGGGGCACGAGCTGGGACAGCGATCTGGCGAGCCTGCGCGTGTTCATGCGCACCCTGCGCAAGAAGATCGAGGCAGACCCCTCTCACCCCAAGATGATTCAGACGCACATGGGTGTCGGGTACCGCATGCAGCGTCTCTAGCCCATCCCAAAAAAAGTTGCGGTGGAATACGGAATAGATGAGGCTTTTGACAGCCAAAACAGTCCGTATTTCACCGCAACTGATGGATGGGATGGGATGGGATGGGCTAGAGACCCAGGTAGCTGGTCATGCCTTCGACGGCGAGCTTGGCGCCGGCTACGGCGTGAACAACCGTCAGCGGGCCGTTAACCACGTCGCCGGCGGCAAAGACGCCGGGCACGGTGGTCATGCCGTTCTCGTCGACCGAAAGCAGGCCGCGATGGTCGGTCTCCAGACCACCCGTCGTAAGCACAAGCTTGTCTTTGGGCACCTGCGAAGCCGCAATCACAACTGTGTCGGCAGACGCATGGTCGAGCTCCTCCTCGTACCCCACCACGTTATTCTCCTCGTCGAAGATAGCCGTCTCGAAGACCGGACCGTTATCGTCGATGGCACAGATCGCCTTGCCGCACACAATCTCGGCACCGTCAAGCTCGGTCAGCTCGACCTCGTCGTCGATGGCCGAGATATGGCGCGAGCGTGCATACACAGTGACCTTGCGAGCACCCGAACGCAGCGCCGTGCGGGCCACATCCATGGCCACATTACCGGCACCGATGACCGCCACGTTCTGCCCGATAGCCACGCTCGTGGGATCGACCAGGTAATCGATACCAAACAGCACGTTGCCGCGCGACTCGCCGGGAATGCCCAGTTTGCGAGCTCGCCAGGTACCGGTGCCAACAAAAACCGCATCGTAGCCGTCGCGCAGCAGGTCGTCGATATGCAGCGCGCCACCGATGGTGGTCGAGGGGCGCACGCGCACGCCGAGCGAGCACATCACGTGGCGATACTTTTGCACGAGCGCACGGGGCAGGCGGAACTCGGGGATACCATACTCCAGCACACCGCCGATCTCGGGGCGCTGCTCAAATACCGTGACGGCACAGCCCAGCTGGGCCATCTTGATAGCCACGGTAATACCAGCGGGACCGGAACCGACCACAGCAATCTGTTTACCGCACGACGGTGCGGGCTTCCACTCCTTACGATCCAAATATGCCGTGGAGATATAGTTCTCGATGCTCGAGAAATGCACGGGTGTGCCCTTGCGGCCCTGGATGCAAGCACCCTCGCACTGGCCCGAATGGTTGCACACCACGGAGCAGACCGCGCTCATGGGATTGTTCTGGAACAGCAGCTCGCCCGCCTCTTCTAGACGACGCTGTTTGAACAAGTCGATGACCTGCGGAATAGGCGTCTGAACCGGGCAGCCCTTAATCTGACAGAACGCCCTTTTACAACCAAGGCAACGATTCGCCTCTTCGACAATGTGGATAGCCACGCAACTCCCCTTTTTAATGCAATCCAATGGGGGCGACGATAAAGACCCTTCACCGCCGCCCCCATACAGGTAATCTCAATCTGCCGACACAGCAAAAGCCAATGCTATAACTCGCGATGAGAAGCCCCGCAGCGAGCAGACATGTGCTCGAGTGTCGCCAGGCAGTCAGCCGCCGTCGCCGGTACGCTGTTCTCGACCACGCAGGGAATCCCAGGGCAGGCGGCAGCCGCCCAGGCCACCACAGGCTCAAAGTCATATCGTCCCGTCTCGCCCACGCCATGACACACCAGGCGCGAACCCGTACCGTCGCACCATCCGGCTCCGTCCTCGTTATCAACGATCTCAAAATCCTTGGCGTGCAGCACGCGGATCTTACTGCCGCATAAGTAGAGCATGCGCGCGGTGATTTCCTGCGCTTCGTCAACGACACTGGGGTGCAGCAGCGATACCGGGTCGTAGATCACGCCGAGCGACGGGCTCGAGACGCGCTCCAGCACCTCACGGCAGCGATCCGGAGTATTAACCGTCTCGTTCCAACCGGGCTCGATCAAAATTTGCCCGCCCACGGCCTCGGCCCGATCGCAGACGCGTGCAAGCCCGTCTGTAAACGCTTCGAGTGCCCCATCGGTCATGCGGTCGTCAGCAACGCGGTTCTGCGCATTGGGGCGACCGGTCTCGGTGCCAACCGGGCATCCGCCGAGCATCTGGGCAAAGTTCAGGCATGCCTCGTACTCGGCAATGTTATCCATGAGCTGTTGGCGATCGGGCGTCGCCAAATTCTTATAGCAGCCGAGCACGGCAACCGAAACGCCCGCCTCGTCGAGCACCGCAAGCAAATGGTCGGCAAGCTCGCGGGTCAGGCCGCCTCGATCGATCCCCATCGATGCGTAGAGCACCTTGCTCGGCAGCTGAATGCACGAAAAGCCCAGCTCTCCCGCCATGCGGATGCGTTCCTCGACGGTCCCCTGCGGAAGGTCGTGCAAACGCACACCCGGAGTAATAGCCCCCACGTTATTCACATCCCTTATGAGCGTTGATGCCCGGGGTGTATCCGCCAAACGGGTCCTCGATAGAGCACACGCCCGAGGGAGCAAGCGGGTCATGCCTGCCGGCCAGTTTGTCGTGATGCATGGTCTCGATATAGGCAAGCACCAGCGGCGCCACGCCCTTCGCATCGTTTTTGACGATAGGCTCGCTCATGTAGTAACCAAACGTGCCCTCGCGGTGCGCGGTGTTTCCCAAGCCCGCGACCAGGCAGATGTTGTCGAGCGCCAGCTGCCCATCATGCTCGGACAGGCAGGTCTCGCAGATGCCGTCGAAGGCGCGACGGCCGTACTGGTAGTAACGCTCGCCCAGCACGCCTAGACGCACGCCCTTCATGATGGCGTTGGCAAAGATGGCGCTGCCTGACTCCTCCAGGTAGTTGGGGGCGATATTGGGCAGGTTGATGACCTGGTGCCACATGCCGGTCTTCTCGTCCTGATACGGCAGCATGGCGTCGATCAGATCGTGGAACATCTTGCGGATCTCGTCCTTCTCGGCCGACATCGAAGGCGGCATAAGCTCCCAGGTGTCGATGAGCGCCATGGCAAACCAGCCCTCGGCGCGCAGCCAGAAGTTAGCCGAAAGGCCAGTGACCGGGTCGCACCAGAACTGTTTGCGGCTCGCGTCGTAAGCGTGATAGTACAGACCGTTGAGGGGGTTGCGCATCAGGTCATGCACGACCTGGAACATATGGAAGCTGTCCGAGCAGGCACGACGGTTGTGGAAGCTCAGCTCATACTGCATGTAGAACGGCTGCGCCATATACATGCCGTCGAGCCAAATCTGGTTGGGGTAGACGGCCTTGTGCCAAAACACGCCCTCTTTGGTACGCGGCTGGGTTTCGAGCTGACGATAGATGGTATCCATGGCGGCGCGATACTTGGGCTTGCCCACCAGGTCATAGAGCTTGTAGAGGGTCTTGCCCGCATTGACGTTATCGAGGTTGTACTCCTGCGGGTTGTAATGCTTGATGGTGCCGTCGTCCTGGACAAAGAAATCGATGTAGTCATCGGCAAAGGTCAGGTAGCGCTGCTCACCCGTGATCTCGTACAGCTCGATGAGCGCCTTGATCATGCAGCCGTCGATATAGTTCCAGGTGTTCTCCTTGCCGGCGCGAATCTTTTCGATATTCCAAGCCGGCGCCTGCGGCGTAGAGGTTTCGATCAACTGCTCGATATAACGGTCCAGGATTTGATTGCAACCCATTGCTGTCCCCTCTGACATAAACGATAGGTGAACGTTACCCCTAGTGTAACGCGAACGGGGAATATAGGGTGAACGTTAACCCTATATTCCCCGCAAACGGCAGACTTTTAGCGGCAAACGGCGGTGAGACCCGCGGCGATGCGATGCGCCAGGCGCTCATAGCCGGCAGGACTGTAATGCAGACCGTCCGGCATATAGAGCTCGCGGTGCTCCGGCAAAAACGGGCTGATGCCGCTTTGCGCATACAGGTCAATCACCGGAACGGAGTAACGGTCACAGACCTCCAGCATCGCTCGCACGTAGGCGTCTTGCGTCAGACCCAAATGGTTCGCCTCATCGCTTGCCGGGATATCCTTCTCGTGCTTACCACTCGTCTTGCATGGCGTCATAAACACGAGCTTTGCCTGAGGTGAGCGCGCCGTGATGGTTCGGATCAGATAGTCGACCGCACCATAGAACTCATGCGCATCGGTGCTGCCCAACTCGCCAAGCGGCACGTTGCGGCTAAAGTCGTTAACGCCGCCAAAGACAACATAGACATCGGCCGCATCGTCGATGCCGTCCAAGCGCTCGACAAATGAATCGGTACGGTCGGCCTTGATGGCGATACGCGAACCCTTGATGCCAAAGTTCTCGACGACTGCACCTCCCAGCAACGCGCCCAGATGCGAAGTCCAAGAGATGTCGTTGCCGCCTGCGCCGCATCCGTTATCCCCCCATGTGGTCGAATCGCCAAAGCAGCAAATGGTCGATTCACTCAAGCTCTTCGTTTCCATAATCTTCTCCTCATCCGCCCATCGGCGGTCATACAGGAACGTACCGTTTATTCGCAGCATGCCGAGGGGCTATGCACGTGGGCGCATTCCGCAACGTGCGAATCGAGCCATTCGATATCCTCGGCAAGATGTGCCACGCCCAGATGGTGTTCACCCGGACACACCTCGTGCCGCAGGCCATCTCTGCGACCCAGCAACTTGTAGGCATCGCGCACGATCTTGAGCTGCTCGTCAACATTTTTCAGCCCGCGCGCACCGTTCAGATGATCCTCTTCGCAGCTCTGTACCAACAGCGGATGCGGCGCGATGAGCGAGGCAATATCGCCCATGTCGAGTAAGCGCCAAAGTCCGGGTGTGTAGTTGCAGCTGCAATTGCCATTGAGATGCAGCAGCGAATCGTCGACACCATACAGATAGCCCGAGACAAACGCCTTGCGCACACGCGGGTCGAGTGCGGCCAGGTACAACGTCATGTAGCCGCCACCCGAAAAACCAAAGCAACCCAAGTCATCCATGGCAATGTCGCCGCGCGCCTCTAGGTAATCGATCAGACGCATGTTATCCCAGGCGTTGAGGCCCGCAACGGTAAGTCCCAGCGGCTCGGCCATGCGCGCCTGGTTTAGGCACGTGCCGCGCAGAAAGCTGTTCTCGTCATCGCCCTGACCCTTCCAGTCACGACGGTATCCCCAACCGCGTGCGTCGGGGCAGACGGTCACGTAACCCATACGCGCCAAACGCAGACCGTAGTCGTAATTGAACTTACGCACAGCATCATCGACCGCCGGCACGCCCGTCACGCCCGCAACACTTGCGGCGCCTGCTCCCTGATGGCCATGCGGGCAGATATAGCAACGCTTAAGCCCCCGTCCATCAAGCTTCGGATGAGACGGTTCCAACAGGTAGAACGGCATCCAAACATCGCGCTCGACCTGCAACATCGCATGGGTGCGCACGATGCCGCCGGCAACCCGCACGCGGCTGAGCTCACGAATCTCAATCGGGACGCGGTCCATAAGCGAAAGGCCCAAAACATCGTACAGACGAGTCCTGGTCGCAATCTTCCATGCCTCAAAATCTGCAGGGGTCTTGCCCGCAAATGCCGCCGAGCGCCCTTCGCGCTTCAGCCGGGCGCGCAGCGCAGGCTCGTCTTCGCAGTACGTCTCGATGTGAACGGTGCGGCCGTTGGCAGATAGCCCAGCCGTCTCAACCGCATCACCGTCGCCGCCCTCGGGATCCCAGCCATCCCCACCGGCAAGCACCTGCTCGCGAGCGTACCCGGCGGCAGCCATCACATCGAGTTCATTCGCCCACGGCACCCAGCCGGTAGTATCACCCGCCGGCCCATGCAGAATCGCGCCAGCATACTGCACGCAGTTGTGTGCCGCCGGTTTATTCCAATCCCACCAGCCTTCGCGCTTGATATGTCGCCCTAGCCAACAATCGATCAGCGCAGTTTGCGCCCATTCGCGCCAAGGACGGCCCAGGTAGACCGAATCCGGCGCCACGCCATCCGGAGCTGTAAACGAACAACCATGAAACACAAATCCGTACGGCTCGCCTTTAGGCGTGGAGGCTGCCGTTACATACCCGTTGACATCCATATCGCGGTTGAGCGAGCGAATCTCGCACCCCTCAAAGTAGGCACGCGCGCCGCCAAAGATAAAGTCGACATCGCCCTCGATCCGGCAACGTCGAAAATACTGGCGTCCCACCCGGCGCGGCGCATACTGTTTGGGTCCTATGAACCCGCCCGGTTTGGCCTCATGCGGCGGCAGCGGACCCAAAAACAGCGTGTCTTGGTGTCCCTTAATGCAGCAGGCATCGACAACCAGACGGTCGCCATCGGCATACAGGGCAATCGCCTGACCGACCTCGCGCCCATCGCCCGCATCGTTTTCGATCGTGAGGTTCTCGAGCCGTACGTCGTCGGCATCGACCAAAACGGTATAGGTCCTAAACGTGCCGAGCGTGCCGTCGACGCCCGAGCCGTCCTCCGAAGGCATCTTGGCACCCAGGCTGCCCACGATACGCACGCTGTCGGCCGTCTCTCCCTCAATCGTCACATGCGAGCGATGAATCTCGACCCGCTCGCGGTACTCGCCCGGCTCGATATGGATTGTCACCGGCCGTCCGTCATTCGGACAGGATTCGTCAATTGCCTCCAAGGCCTTAGAGATACTGTGATATGCCCCCGCACGCTCGGGCGAAACCTCAAAAAATCGTCTCTCACTCATCATCAGTCACCGCGTCCTTTCGTCGTAGACCGTCTACGTTGCAGTTTCGGCATATAAAAAGTTCGCGCAATGGGTCGGGAAGGCCCTGCCCATCGCGCGTCGCGACATACCGAATTTAATTGTTTAGGAGCAAACGCCTACGCACGGATAACCTTGTCGACGTTCTGGAGCTGCAGTTCCTCGCCGTCCTGGCCCTCGATCACCACATTTTGCAGGTCGAGTACCTTGACGTTTTGCGCGATGATGCCCTGGCGCACCATGGGCTCAACGCCGCAGGCCATGGCCGGGACAAAGGGCTCGGCATCGTCGGCAAAGGTAACGTGAACGTCTTGGAACGTCAGACGCGTTACCTTGCTCTCGGGCAGACCCGTGATATAGGCCGCGGCAGCATGGCAGTTGGTGGCCTCGATATCGCAAAACGTCGTGGCACCAAAGCCGGGCGTGCGGTCGTCGACAGGCAGCGCCTCGCGAGACTGCACGTAATCGGTCTTGCCGTCCTTGTCACAGAAGTAGAAGGAGTTGACCACAAAGGGCGTGAGCACCTCATCCATGCGAATGTGCTCAAAGGTAATGCCCTCGTTGACGGCATCCTTGCCGCGCCCGCGGCGGGTCTTGACGCGCAGGCCGCGGTCGGTGCGCTCAAAGAGGCACTTGCTCACGGTAAGGTCCTTGATGCCGCCGGCAGCCTCTGAACCCAGGACCACGGCGCCGTGACCATCGTGCATGTAGCAGTGAGAGATCAGCACGTCGTGCGTGGCGGGACGAAGCTCGGGCTCAATGCCCAGCTTGCCACTCTTGATGGCGATGCAGTCGTCGCCCACCGAGAACTGACAGCCAAGGATGCGGACAAAGCCGCAGCTCTCGGGATCGAAACCGTCGGTGTTGTGGGAGTTCTTGGGGCCCTCGATGGACAGGCAGAGCGCATCGACGTGCTCGCACAGGATGGGGTGGATGTTCCACGCCGGGCTGTTGCGGACGGTGAAGCCGGCCAAGCTCACGTTTTGGCACTCGGACAGGAAAATCATGCGCGGGCGGGCGACCTCGCGGCCCTCCTCAGGACGGAAGATGTTCTTAAAGTCCTTGTTCCACCAGTTGTCCTCGGCAAAATCAGTCTGACCGTCGATCGCGCCGCGACCATAGATGCACACGTCGTGCACGCTCAGACCCGTAAAGGTAGAGCAGTAGGTCGAGAAGCTCTCGCCCTCCCAGCGGCCCAGGGGCAGCATATCGGTGCCAGCATACCCAGCACCCTCGTCGCCCGTGACCGTACCGGGGATGTAGGCAAGCGCCGCACGATCGTGGCGAGCCAGCAGCACCGCTCCCTCGGCGAGCTCGATGTTGATATTGCTCTTAAGGAAGAGAGACTTGATACGATAGCTGCCGGCGGGAATCAGCACGCGCCCGTCCTTGGGACAGGCCACGATGGCAGCCTGGATGTTGGTGGTGTCATCATGCTCGGCATCGCCCTTGGCGCCACAGTCGCGAACGTTGATGGTAAAAGGCTCAGCCGGCGTGGTGACACCTACGCTCAGCTCACGCTCGCCACAAACAAAACGAACCAGGTTGCGCTTGCCGGGGGTCAGGCCGTCGACATAGGTCTCGACCGTATTCGTGGTACCGGCGGGCTCGTCGTTGACAAAGATCTCCCACGTATCGGCGCAGGTAAAGTAGCCGCCGTCGTCAAGCTCGATCACGGCCGCGCGGGCGTTGCGCCAGATAACGTTCGTCTCCATGGATTTCTCCCTCAAAAAGATGCTCTAAAGGCAAATTGTACGCTGTTGAAAAAGGGCCGTGCCTGCCGGCGGAATTCCGGTGGCACGGCCCTGTGATTTGGACGATATGTCGGCCTTACTCGGCGGGGGTTACGCTACCGTCCTGGAAGCCAACGTTGTTGTGGGCAAAGCAGTCCTCGTACTTAAAGCCGGAAAGCTCCTCGCAAAGCGCCTTGACCTCGGGCTTGACGTCGGCCATCTTGCCACCCTCCTTGACGCGGTGAATCTCGTCGCAAAGGATGTCGCACTGCTCCTTGTCGATCTTGATGCCGCGGGCAAGGACGGCCGCAAGCAGGAAGAAGCCGGCGCAGCCGATGATCATGTAGCCGCAGATATACAGAGGCACGGTAGCGGGCTGGGTCACGGCGTCGCTATTGCCGGCGGTCTGAATGAAGCCGGAGGCAGCAAGGACGATAGCCCACACGTTGACGGCGATAGCCTGGGCGATCTGCTGGCAGAGCTGCTGCGCGGAGCTGTAGATGCCCTCGCGACGACGCAGGGTGATGAGTTCATCGACATCGGGGATGTAGTTGAGCAGAACATCGGGCAGGTACTGGAAGCCGACGTAGAAGAACTTCCAGATGGCGAAGATGATGGGGTAGGCGATCATGGCGATGGCGACCGTGGAGGTGCCATTGATCTGACCAAAGGCGAAGTAGTTGTAGGCGATGATGCACGCAGCGCAACCGACGTTGGCCAGGTACCAAGACTTGTGGAAGCCCTTCTTGGCCATGAGAGCGACCCAGATGGCGGTGCAGACGATAGCGACGACCTTGCCAGGCATCTCCATCACGGACTCGTAGGACTTAGGAATCTGCAGGCAGTAGACGATGAAGAAGGACAGGCAGGCAGACCAGCAGGCAGCAGCGAGCTTCGTGGAGACCTGTGCGTACAGGACCTTGCGGAAGGACTTGTTGCGGAAGGTGGAGATAACGTCCACAAAGAACTTCTTGATGCCCTCGCCGACGCTCTCGATCTTCTCCTGAGCGACCTCCTCGGGGGTGTGCTCCCACGTGGACAGGTACACGCAGAGCAGCGAGATTGCCATGACCGAAGCGTTGACCGTAGCGATGATGAAGTAGCTGAACGGGTTGGTCTCGCCGAAGGTGCCAAAGCCAAAGCCGACAAGTGCAGCCATCAGGAAGCCGGCGGCGTTACCAAAGAGATGCTTGTAGCCGGTAAGGTACGTACGCTCCTTAAAGTCGTCGGTCATCTCGATGGTAAGCGGCGACAGGTTGGCGGTGCAGAACGTGTACGCGACGTTGTAGATCAGGTACAGCACAAAGTAGTACGGGAAGCCAAACGGCGTAGCCACGAAGATGAGCGGCTCCGCCACCATCCACCGCGAGGCCACCATTCTGGACG
>OAWJ01001106.1_pt1 | contig 16804 bp, 16 predicted proteins | sample 1517021 | NCBI WGS metagenome assembly OAWJ01 (sample SAMEA2580121, study PRJEB22360) | human gut metagenome | biome: human gut; feature: human-associated habitat; material: faeces | place: Denmark | collected 2008/2010
TGAAAAGTGCGCAGAAGTTTCCACCCACAGCGGCACACTGCCGGCAGTCTGTGCCAGCGTGTTCACCAAACCGGTCAGAGCCGTTTTCCGTTCCGGATTCTGTACGGATTCTCCGATATAGGTGAGGTCGGAGTTCCGGAAATCGGGAAACACCACGTCCGTGCACCAGATTTGAGAGAAGCCGGCTGCGGTCACCTCGGCGGTAATGTCTTTCAGGTACTGCACTGTGACATCGCTGAACGGACTCGCCCACGCCTTGCCGCCGTTTTCCTTGGTATTGTCCAGCCAGCGTCCGCCGCTGGTCACCATATACCCTGCCTCTGCATCTGCGTCCGGCAGCAGGTTATCCCGCAGCAGGCTCAGCTGTGCCACCGGTGTCCAGCCCTGTGCCTTTGCCGCTTCTGCGATCTCTGACAATTGCAGGCTGCCCTTTGCCGCACCACAGCTTTTCGCCAGTGCCACATCTGTCTGATAGCACAGTTCCCCACCGGCAATTTTCAGCGGGATCACCAGCAGTTTTCCCGCCGGCACTGCATTTCGTGCAGTCTGCATGGCTGCGGAAAGTGTGCTGCTGTTTTCCAGTGCCGCCGCAGAAAGCTGATAGCCCTCGGACAGCGATTCTTCTGCTACAGCCGGTGTGGAGGTGGCAACTGCCGGCAGTGTTTCTGCCTCGGTGGAGATCTCCGCTGTTGCCGCTGCGGTGGCTGCCGGTAAAGTTCCCTCCGCCTGCTCCGTGACACGGGGAGCACCGGAGTATTCCAGAATCGGCTTGGCAATGCTGTACCCCACCACGCCGATCACGCCGGCAACCAGAAAGGTAAAGCCGACCGATAAAATCGCTCTGGCGGGCTGCACTTTTCGCCGCCGCTTTTTGGAATAGGTGTGCACTTTCGGCTGACGTTTGGATTGCAACTTCATTCCTCCTTGGAGCGTTTTTAAGTGTGCCTTAAGGAAACACCGCACAAAGCTTGTGCGTAATGCGGGGTTGCCTTAAATATTATTTATGCTCTGCCCTGTGCCGATAGACCGGCGGCTTCTTCCCGAATGGCATTCATCGCCGCCTTGGGATCTGCCTGCCGGAACAGGTAACTGCCGATGACCAGAATTTCCGCACCGGCTTCAATAACACGAGGAGCCGTTTCGGCGTTGATGCCGCCGTCTACTTCGATCTGGTAAGACAGCCCGTGTTCCTGTGCATACTGCCGCAGTGCCTTTACCTTTTCCACCATGTCCCACAGGAACGACTGCCCGCCGAATCCCGGTTCCACAGTCATGACAAGCACTACTTCTACCTGTTCCAGATAGGGAATGGCTTCTTCCCACGGGGTGTTGGGTTTCAGGACAATGCCTGCCTTGACGCCGGCTTCATGAATGGCAGCAATCGTCGCCGCCGGATCGCTGTTGCTTTCGATATGAAACGTGATCAGATCTGCACCGGCTTCTGCAAACTGCTTTACATAGCAGATCGGATCGGCGATCATCAGGTGTACATCTAAAAACAGGTTGGTGCAGTGGTCTACTGCCGCCAGAACCGGCATACCAAATGTAATATTGGGCACAAACTGCCCGTCCATCACGTCAAAATGCAGCATGTCCAGACCGTCGCGTTCCAGTCCCTCTGTGACTGCCGTCAGGTTTGCCATATCTGCACTCAGAATTGACGCAGAAATTTGAATTGTTTTCAAAAGCGTCATGCTCCTCTCCCGAACTTTGCAGTTCTGCTTCTCTGCTGCGTGCCGAAGGTTCACAGCAAAATGCAGAATGCTTCTTATTTTATATTATATAATAAATCCGGATATTCGTCAATAGCGTTTTTCTGAGAACATGTGACTTTTTTGCCGGCAGCTTCAGCGAGAATTTTCGCAAAACTTGACAAAAGCACGGAAATCCGGTATAATAAAGCATGTTTATATACGGCAACACCGCACAAAACCCGCCTGACGGCTTTGCACACAATCTGCTTGCAGTGTTGCCTTTAGGCAATACCGCACAAAGAGCGTCTGGCGACTTTGCCTTTATTTTTTTCTGAAAGAGGTGTAACCAGTTTCATGATCGGAATCGCACTGGAGGGCGGTGCAGAACGCAGTTCCTTTACCGCCGGTGTTATCGATGCTCTGATGGCACGTGATTTCTACGCCGCTGCTGCGTCCGGCACGTCTGCCGGTGCCGGCTGTGTGCTGAATTATCGTTCCCGTCAGCAGGGCGTTTCACTGGAAATGATGATCATGGAACGGCACAGCCGCTACTTTGGGATCCGCCATATGGCACACACCGGCAGATTCCTCAATCTGGATCACATGGCACAGGAGTACGCCAGCCGCATCGACTGGACTGTTTACCAGCAGTTCGCCATGCAGACCGATTTTGTGGCGACCTGCTGCGAGGACGGCGAACCGGCATACCTCACTGATGACGGCAGCAGGCACCGGCTGTTTACCGCGATCAAGGCTTCCTGCGCCCTGCCCATTATCTGCGAACCGGTGGAACTGGACGGCAAACACTATGTAGACGGCAGCATTGCAGACCCGATTCCCTTTCTGCATCTGCTGGAGCAGGGCTGTGACAAGGTGATCGTCGTTCTCACCGGCAGCGTGCATGCACGTCCCACAGATTACACCCGCCTGCGTCCTCTGCTGCGGCAGCTGTATGCCAAAAATACCCCATGCTGTACCACGCCGTTCTCCACCGCATCGCCCGCTATAAAGAACAGGTACATGCTCTGGAGCAGGCACAGCGGGAACAGCGGGCACTGGTGCTTCGACCACAGGTCAAGTCGATCCCGCTGTTCACCCAGAATGAGGACAAGATCCGTGCCTACTACCAGCACGGCTGCGAACTGGTAGACCAGCGATGGACGGAGATCACGGCGTTTCTGGAAAGCCGGACACTAACACAATAATATGAAAACCACCTGTATGAGAGAGATCTTGTACAGGTGGTTTTTGTGTAAATAGACGCTAAGAACCTATCTTGTCTTCACAAGTGTATACATGTGTCTTGTGAAGACAAGACAAGTTCTAATACTCGATGCCCTTTCGTGCTGATATGCCTTCTTCATACGGGTGCTTCCGCAGACACATTTCGGTGAGGTAGTCCGCCCGTTCTGCCAGTGCAGGACTGGGATTTCTGCCGGTCATGACGACTTCCAGATTCTCCGGACGGCTGTCCAGAAATGCCAGCACCGTTTCCTCCGGCAAAAACCCACAGGAGATACAGGAGAGCAATTCGTCCAGTATCAGCATGCGATACGTCCCGCCCTGCACTGCCTCGGTAATTCTGCGGAATTGTCCGGTATACCAGTGAGCCGCCTCTGCCTTTTCCGCCGGTGTCATGCGAAAGGAAAACTTGGCATCGGGATAAGTTTCCCACAAGGTGACCTGCGGCAGCTGCTCCAGAATCCGCCGTTCTCCGGAGTTATCCTGCTTCATCAGCTGCACCACCAGCACCCGTTCCTGCCAGCCGGCACAGCGTACCGCAAGCCCCATTGCCGCAGTCGTCTTACCCTTGCCATCGCCGCAGTAGAGATGTACCAGACCGCTCATTTCGTCTGCACCGCCCAGTCCGGCAGCAGCACTTCCCGATTGGTGCCGTAAAAAATATCGTCCCTGCCGGCAAGCATCTCACAAAGGCGTTCCAGTCTGTCCCAGTTGCGGTTGCCTTCGAATTCATAGCTGTGCCCCCAGATGTAGAAGATCTGGGGCGTTTCAGCTTCTGCCTGCAAAAACTGTTCCGCCAGTGAGAACAGAGCTTCGTCATCGTGGTGACAGGTGGGACGAAACCGCAGCAAGTCCTCCTGTTCCGCGAAGCAGTGAGAGCTTTCCGTGCCTCGTCCGTAGCCGATTCCAAGCCGCCGCAGTTCTTCCACAACCGCATCATTGAACACACCGTAGGGATATGCCATACCCACCGGAACAGTGCCGTAAATCTCTGTGATCGCCGCAATATTGTCCTGCAATTCCGCTGTGCACTCCTCCGGTGTCAGTTCCGTCAGATTGTAGTGGTAAACACCGTGAACAGCCATTTCATGACCGGCATAGAGTTCCGGACACTCTGCCAGATTCAGCCGGTGCACTTCCAGCACATTCCGGTATACCCATGTGCCGCAGTCGTGGTTCAGTCCGGTGTTGACGTTAAACGTGGCTTTCATGCCATAGCGGTTCAGGATCTCCAGCAGCTTTCTGTCCTGCTCGTTGCCGTCGTCATAGCTGAATGTCAGGGCTTTTCGATAGTGATTTTTCCAGTTCATTGGGAAACTCCTTTCCTTGTGGGTAGTCACTTTTGGCATTATACCATTTGCAGGCGGATTTGTCAATTCCAAGCGTGTTTCGAAAAATACTGGCACCCGTTCCGGAACAGAGAGCAGCATCTTCCCGCAGCTTTCGAAAAAAGACGAACTTCCACGAGTTTTCCCGAACATATTGCAGGCGGATTCATAATATGCTATATTAGAGTGTGCTGATATTTTGACACGATCAGGAAACACTGCATCATTTTCCAAAGGAGGTATGTCCCCTGCACTCTATCCAGAAAAAGCGGCTGGCTGCTGCCATGCTCACCTGTGCTGTTCTGCATCAGCAGTCTGTGCCGCAGCCGCCTCCGATTCCTGTACAGAACAATGCGAAGCCAGACTTGACACTGCACTTTCTGCACGCACCGGCAATTTCTCAGCTGCACTGTCACACGATAAAATAAGAAAGCCGTCCTCAGGGTGCATCCCGAGAACGGCTTTCTGTGTGCAACTGAATATATGAAATCCGTTTCGCCCTCACGAGGAGAACAACACGGGATTCACCTTAATAGAGCGGACCGTAGTCGGCACACGCACGATAGTCCGCGGCCTCCAGATCCTTGGTGCCATAGGCACTCCATGTGTGCGGACGATAGATCCGGTCTTCGGAAACATTGTGCATCGAAACCGGAATCCGCAGCATGCTTGCCAGCGTGATCAGGTCGGCTCCGATATGCCCGTATGCCAGACAGCCGTGGTTTGCACCCCAGTTTGCCATGACATGGTACACGTCCGTAAACGCACCCTCTCCCGTCAGATTCGGCACGAACCATGTGGTCGGCCATGTCTTATCGGTACGCTCGTCCAAAGGCTGATGAATCTCGTCCGGCAGGTCTACTGTATAGCCCTCTGCGATTTGCAGCAGCGGCTGTGTGCCATTGAGAATGTTCACGCGAATCATCGTCACCGGCATCTCTGCACGGGTCCGATAGTGCGAGGAGAAGCCGCCGCCACGGAAATAGCCCAGATTTGCCGGTGCCCAGTCGGTCGCTGCCAGCATTGCCTGAATATCATCGGTGCTGACTTCCCACCACGGCTTCATGACCGCCGTGCCATTTTCGTCCCTGCATGCACCGGTGCCGTCCAGAGCCGCTGCACCGCTGTTAATCAAGTGGATAAAGCCGCCGGCTGCCCGTCCGGTAGGTGTGACACCTGTCACACGCTTTACCGCTTCCGGACTCCAGTAGGTTCGAACATCGGCAAAGATCGTTGCCGTGCCGGTGAGCAGTTTGCCGAACAGCATCGCCGTACCATTCAGGCCGTCATTTTCGGTTGCCAGAATGGACGGCTCTTTTTTCCCGTTCCAGTCAAAGCTGGAATTGAGAATGGCTTCGGTGAAGTCGCCGTTGGGGAGCCAGTCTGTCCACATACGCTGTCCCTGAAAGCCGCCCAGAATTGCATTTCTGCCGTGGCTTTCTTCTGCCCAGCCCATTTCCAGCAGCTTCGGATTGCCGAAGAAAATGTCCTGTACGATCAGCGTAAACTTAACAATGAATTCCCATTCCTTTGCCTTTTCCTCGGCAGTGCGGGGCTTCTTGATGCCGAAGGGGTCGATTTCCTTATCCTCCGGCACGTCCCGATTGACATCATAGCCCTCCGGACAATTCGCCTTTACCCACGCCAGAGCCTTTTCATACTCGTCGTGGTCATAGATGCCCAGATGGATCCGGCGGAGAATTTCAGTCAGGTCTACCCATTCTGCACGGATTCCCAGATACTTCTGGAAAAAGTCTGAATTGCAGTAGGAGCCGGCGATCCCCATGGACACGCCGCCCAGACCGACATACGCCTTATTCCGCATGACACCCACCGCAACGGCACACTTGGCAAACCGCAGGATCTTTTCCTCTACATCTGCCGGAATCGGCATGTAGGCTTTCTTTTCGGAAATCTCTCCGGATTCCGGAACGTCAGACTGCCACTTGTCCTGCACGTCTTTGCCATAAATGGCAAACGCCGGCAAGCCACGCTGTGCATGAGCCGCCATGCAGGCTGCCAGATAAACGGCTCCCGGACGCTCGGTGCCATTGAATCCCCACACTGCCTTTATGGTCAGCGGGTTCAGATCCATGGTTTCGCTGCCGTAGCACCAGCAGGGCGTTACGGACAGGGTAGCACACACGTTCTGTGTCTGAAAAAAGGTTTCACATTCATAGGCTTCTGCCCCGCCGCCAATGGTTTTCGGGGCAATGACGCACTGCACCTTTGTGCCGTCCGGATACCGCAGACGGGACTCGATCAGCTTCTGTGCTGCATATGCCATGTCCATGGTCTGCTGTTCCAGATCTTCACGGACACCGAACTGTCTGCCGTCAATGACCGGACGGATACCGATTTTCGGATATATCATAAACTCAACCTCACTTCAACAGGGTTCGATATTTCTCATAAGATGACGCAGGAAATGCTCCTGCATGATAAAACTGCATCGATTCCGATGCGGCAATGCAACGTCGTGCTTCTGCCGGCGTTTTCAAAATTCCCAGTGCCAGCATTTGTATCGCGGCATTTCCGTACACGGTAGCTTCCACCGGTCCGGCTGCCACCAGCCGCTGACAATAATCCGCTGTCAGCTGACAGAGCAGACTGTCCTTGACACCGCCGCCCATGATGTGGATCACAGGATAGGTTTCACCGGTGCAGGCTTCCAGTTCTTCCAGAGCCATGCAGTATTTCAGTGCCAGACTTTCATAGATGCAGCGGAAAATGGCTCCGTCGCTCTCCGGCACATGCTGACCGGTTTTCCGGCAAAACGCCTGCACCCGCTTGGGAATATCCCCGTGGGGCACAAAGACCGGATTGTCCGGATCGATAAAGCTGGACGGTTCGTGGCTCTGCCGTGCCATGGTTTCAATCTCCGCAAAGCTGTAGTTCTTTCCCTGACGGGCATATTCCCGACGGGACTCCTGCAACAGCCAAAGACCGATGATGTTCTTGAGGAACGTCACCCTTTTCCCATAGCCGATCTCATTGGACAAGCCCAGTGCCGCCGCCTGCTCTGTCAGAACCGGCTGTTCCGGCTCGGTTCCGAACAGGGACCATGTGCCGCAGCTCAGGAACACATGCTTGTCTGTCTTTGCCGGAGCCGCAAATGCAGCACACTGGGTATCGTGTCCGCAGACCGCTGTCACGCGAATCGCCGGCAAGCCCAGCCGCTGCTGTACTTCCGGAGAAAGCATGCCTTTTGCCGTGCCGCTTTCCACAATTTCCGGCAGAATCCGGTGGGGAATGTGGAAAAGCTCCAGCAGTTCCCGATCCCATGTGCCGGTTTCCGCGGAGAGCATCTGAGTAGTGCTGACGATAGAGCGTTCCGCGGAAATGGTTCCCGTCAGCAGATACGCAAACAGATCCGGCATTGGCAGAATCGTGGCACACTGGTCAAAGCCGCCGCTGTCCCGCTGACAGAGCAGCTGAAACAGCGTGTTGATCTCCATGACCTGTGTGCCTGTCCGGCGGTAGAGTTCCGCTGCCGGCAGGAGCTGTTCTGCCTTTTGCAAAATACCGTCTGTTCTGCCGTCCCGATAATGCCGCGGCAGTTCCAGCAAGGTGCCGTCTGCCCCCAGCATACCGTAGTCCACGCCCCACGTATCAATGGCGATGCTTTCATAGGGTGCAATGGCATAGCCTGCCTGCAAGCCCTGTTCCAGTTCTTCCATGAGCTGCGGCACGTTCCAGTACAATCTGCCGTCCTTGGAAACGGGTTCATTGGCAAAGCGGTGCACTTCCTGCAAGGTAATGCGGCCGCCGTCAAAACCTGCCAGCATGGCACGGCCGGAGGACGCTCCGAAATCCAGTGCCAGCACATACCGCATCATGGGGTTTCCTCCGGCAGGACTACGCCCTTTTTCAACAGGACGTTGGCGTAGATCGCCGTTTCCCCGGTGGCAATTACGGCGTATGCCTTTTTGGCACGCTCGTAAAATGCGAACCGTTCCATAAATTCGATCTCACAGTGCTCCGGTTCGTACCGGTTCAGGATCTCACGGTAGGTGTCCCAAATTGCAGGAACTGCCGGATCGCCGGCTACCACTTCCATAAGTCCCACCGGCTTTTCCGTGTAGCTGTCCAGCGGAAAGAACTGCATCACCGCGTCCAGAATCTCCGGCACGCCGTGACCGTCCAGACGGATCAGCCGCTGTGCAATTGCCGCACCGGGGAAATTGCCGTCGGCGATTACAATTTCATCGCCGTGTCCCATTTCCATGAGCACTTTCAAAAGCTCCGGTGTCAGAATCGCCGGAATGTGTTTCAGCATAAAAAAACACCTCCGATTCAGTTCTGACCGTTGGGGTACTTCTTATAGCCGGGGTGCTTTCCCGTTACGCCGTACTGTGCACGCATGCTGCAAAGCCGGTCGATGTTCTCCCGCGAGATCTCCTGTGCACCGCCCAGCAGGTGGGCATTCAGGGAGATCTTTGCAAAGAGTTCCAGCGTTTCCATGCGGTAGTACGCAGTGATCAGGTCTGCTCCCACCGTCAGGGCACCATGATTTTGCAGAAGCATCACGTCATGCTCCTGCAAATAGGGCTTGATCGCCTCCGGCACTTCGTCTGTAGAGGGCGTGCCGTAAGGTGTCACCGGCACAGAGCCAATGGCAATTACCGACTCGATCATGGTGTACTCGTCCAGTGCCTTGTTGGCAACGGCATAACCGGTTGCCACAGGCGGGTGTGCATGCAGCACAGCTCCCACATCGGGACGTTCCCGATAGCAGCAGAGGTGCATTTTGATTTCCGAGGACGGCCGCAGCCCTGCAGCCCCCTCCAGCACTTCGCCCTTGTCGTTGATGCGAACCAGCTTGTCCGGTGTGATGAAGCTTTTGCTCATACCGGTAGGTGTTGCAAAAAAGGTGCCGTCCTCCAGCTTCACGGAAACATTTCCGTCATTGGCAGCCACCCAGCCCAGCTGCCACATCTTGTGGCAGACATCACAAAGCTGTTCTTTGATTTCCTGTTCGTTCATTGAATCCTCCTGTAAGAACCACATGGGTTCATCTCCTTGTCAGACCATTCTGCAAATCTGACGTTCTGACGATACGATACCGTCAGACAGAAATTCCGCGATAGTTCCAAACCGTTCCGCATAAACTGCGAAAAAATGCCCGCTTGGAAAGCATCTCGGAAAATCCCATCTTTATTATACAATTTTCTGATGGAATTGTCCAGCTTTTTCGGCTGAAATTTACATTTTATTTGGTGAACAATTTATTTCCCGCACTGCCGGAACGGGTTTCTCCGCAGAATTCCGTCATATTTCATCGGACAGATCACAACAAAAAAGCACACCGAAGCCGTATGTGCTCCGGTATGCTCTGCTCTTTCAAAATGCTTTTCGCATGGTCACATGGGGACAAAACTCGTCCATGTGATACTCTTCTGTTTTGGTATAGCCCAGCTTTTCATAAAAGCCTGCCGCACGGCATTGTGCCGAAAGGGTAATGCACTTGGCACCGCATGCCTTCGCCTGCTGTTCCAGTGCAGTGACAACGTGTTCTCCCAGATGCTGCCCCCGATAGGCAGACAGCACGGCAACTCTGCCGATGAGATATGTTTCGCCGTCCTCCGTGAACAGTCGTCCGGTGGCAACGGGACGCTCTCCGTCCTGTATCAGCACGTGATACGCACGGTCGTCCACGTCGTCGAACTCCTGCTGAAACCCCTGTTCTTCCATGAAAACGGCTTTTCGCACAGCGGCACAGCCCTCGTTAAGCTGCTTCAAAATGACAGTCTGATATGCCATTGCTCACAGTACCTTGGACAGAAACTCCCGCAGGCGGGGATTCTTGGGGTTGCTGAAAAATTCCTGCGGTTCGTTTTCTTCCACGATCTTTCCGCCGTCCATGAACATCACACGGGAGGCAACTTCCTTGGCAAAGCCCATTTCGTGAGTCACCACGATCATGGTCATGCCGTCGTCTGCCAGTTCCCGCATCAGTTCCAGTACTTCGCCGACCATTTCCGGATCCAGTGCCGAAGTCGGTTCGTCAAACAGCATCACATCCGGATTCATTGCCAGTGCTCTGGCAATGGCGATACGCTGTTTCTGTCCGCCGGAAAGCTGGTCGGGATACTGGTTTGCCTTGTCTGCCAGTCCGACTTTTTGCAGCAGTTCTGTGGCTTTGGCATCTGCCTCCGCCTGTGTCATGCGTTTCAGCTTTACCGGTGCAAGGGTGATATTCTTCTGAATGGTCAGGTGCGGGAACAGGTGAAAATGCTGGAAAACCATGCCCATTTTCTGCCGCACGCTGTAAAGCTGCCGGTCGGGCATGTGCGTCAGGTCTTCACCCTCAAAGAAGATCTGTCCGTCGCTGGGCTGTTCCAGACGGTTCAGACAGCGGAGAAAGGTGCTCTTGCCGGAACCGGACGGCCCGATGATGACTACCTTTTCGCCCTTTTCGATGTTTGTGGAAATGTCTTTCAGAATATGGAGATCTCCAAAGGATTTGTCCAGATGTTTAACCTCGATCACTTCTCGCCAATCTCCTTTCCAGTTTTGTCACCAGAGAACTCAAGATCATGACCATGATCAAATAGATCAGGGCAACTGCGATCAGCGGCAGGAATGCCTCGTAGGTCTGGCTTCGGATAATATCGCCGCCCTTGGTCAAATCGATCACCGCAATATAGCCGGCAACCGAAGTTTCTTTCAGCAGAACGATGCACTCGTTCGCCAGTGCCGGCAGCACGTTCTTGAACGCCTGCGGCAGAATGACGGAGAGCAGTGTTTTCGGGTAGTTCAGTCCCAGACTGGCACTTGCCTCAAACTGTCCGTTGTCGATCGACATAATGCCGGAACGCACGATCTCTGCCACATACGCCGCAGAGTTCAGACCGAACGCCAGCACCGCCACAAAGGTTTTCCCCACATTCACCGAAGCGAAAATGACAAAGTAGATAATCAACAGCTGTACAACGACAGGCGTGCCGCGGATCACTGTCAGATAGATCCGTGCCAGAACATTCAGAAAGCCCAGCTTTCCGGTCTTGTCGTGGGTGGAACGGACAATGGCAATGAGAAAGCCCAGCACCATGCCCAGGATCACCGCGAAAAATGTGATGATCAGCGTCGTTTTCAAGCCGTCCAGCAGGTACAGCCAGCGGTCTTTCTCAATAAGAGTGGAATGGAATTTATTTATAAAGTTATCGATAAAATTCACGGTTACGATCTCCTGTTAGTCTTTCCGGACAATGATAACCTGTGTCGTCGTTGCATAGCCCTGTGTAAAGGATACGTTTTCCTCACGGTCCGGTGTAACAGTCATGCCGGCTACGCCGACATCTGCCTTGCCGGACTGTACAGCAGCAATAATGGAATCGAATTCCATGTTCTCCACTTTCAGTTCCATGCCGATCTCGTCGCAGACAGCCTGCATCATATCCACATCGACACCGACAATGGTCTCTCCGTCTACGCTCTCATAGGGCGGAAATTCTGCGTTAGTCGCCATAACCAGTGTGCCGTCCCGTTCTACGCTGTCGTCCGGTGTGTAGGACTTCTGGTCTGCGTTATCGCCGATCCAGTGGCTGACGATCTCGTCCAGTGTGCCGTCCTCTTTCAGCTTGGTCAGAGCATCGTCCAGCTTCTGTCCCAGTTCATCGTTGCCCTTCTTGTAGGCAATGGCATATTCTTCCTCTGCAAAGGGATCGTCCAGAATTTTCAGGGTATCGTTCTTTGCCACAAATGCCTTTGCCGGCTCGCTGTCGATGATAACAGCATCCAGCTTGCCCTGCTTCAGAGCCTGTACGGCATCTGCACCCTTATTATACGGTTCTACGGTGGCATCTTCTACATCGCCGGCATAGACATAGCCGGTGGTTCCCAGCTGTGCACCGATCTTCTTGCCTTTCAGATCATCTGCACTGAATACAGTGTTGGCAGGAGTGCCGCATGCCGTCAGAGATACTGCCAGCATCGTGCTTGCTGCCAGAAGTGCGATTGCTTTCGTTGTTTTTTTCATATGTGAACTTCCTTTCTGTCAGTCCTGTACTGACATGGCTTTTATTGCTGATACGCAATTCTTTTCTATTATAATCGAAATTCGCAAAGAATGCAAGCGGTTTTCCGGTATTTTCGGATTTTTTGCGTTTTTGATATGATATGTTGATAAATTCTTTCTTTTCACACGTGAAATCCGGTTGACAGACCGGAAAAACCATGTTATAATAAAAATGTTTTTTGTGATAATGTAGTAGTGCTGTAAAGGAAACACTGCATAAAGCTTGTGCGTAAGATGCGTAGTCAGATTTTTCGGCAGATTGCACAGAAATTCCGCAGGCAGACTTGGTGTCTGGCAAGGGATTTCTGGGCAATATGACGGAAAATCTGCAAGCAGATTGCGTGCAAAGCCGTCAGGCGGGCTTTATGCAGTGTTTCCTAAAGCACCGCTGCATCAGCATATCGTCTATCATTAAAAAAAGGAGTTTTACGTATGAAAAAGAACTGGACAATCCGCCTGCTGGCAGGCGTTGCAGCCGGAGCAATGGCATTTTCCATGGTGGGCTGCGGCAGCAGCAAAGACAATTCCAAAAACGGCGGCAAGGAAAAATTCATTGTAGGCTTTGATGCCGCATTCCCGCCCTATGGCTATCAGGACGAAAACGGCGAATATGTGGGATTCGATCTGGATCTGGCTGCGGAAGTCTGCAAGCGGAACGACTGGGAACTGGTCAAGCAGCCCATCGACTGGAACGCCAAGGATATGGAACTGAATTCCGGTACGATCAGCTGCATCTGGAACGGCTTCACCATGAATGGCCGTGAGGACGAATACGCATGGACAGAACCGTATGTAGACAACTCGCAGGTATTCGTGGTCAAGGAGGACAGCGGCATTGCTACCTTTGATGACCTCGCCGGCAAGAGCGTTGCTGTACAGACCGATTCTTCCGCAGAGGCTGCCCTCAAGGAAGATGACAACAAGGAGCTGAAGGATTCTTTCAAGGAACTGGTAGTCGTTTCCGATTACAACACAGCCTTTATGAATCTGGACTCCAATGCAGTAGAAGCCATTGCCATGGACATCGGCGTTGCAAAGTATCAGATGGAATCCCGCGACGGCAAGTACAAGATTCTGGACGACGTGCTCTCCGCAGAACAGTATGCAGTGGGCTTCGCCAAGAACAACACCGAGCTGCGGGACAAGGTACAGAAAACACTGGACGAAATGCGTGAGGACGGCAAGTTTGCAGAGATCGCTGAAAAGTGGGATCTGACGGATTCTGTTATTGACTAAATCTCCGAAAGGAAACCTGATATGTCTTTTTTTGAAATCGTCGCACAATTGAGCGACAGCATGCTGCGTTCCACATGGATCTTCCTGCTGACACTGATATTTTCCATGCCGCTGGGACTTCTCATCTGTGTGGCTCGCATGTATGCATGGAAGCCGGTACAGTGGCTGATGAAATTTTACATTTCTGTTGTCCGCGGCACGCCGCTGATGTTACAGCTGCTGGTCATCTATTTCGGAAAGTATTTTCTGTTCGGACTTCCCCTGACGACCAATTACCGCTTCTGGGCAGTAATCATCGCTTTTTCGCTGAACTACGCCGCTTATTTTGCAGAAATTTTCCGCAGCGGCATTCAGTCCATTCCCGTTGGACAGCACGAAGCTGCCAAGATTCTGGGGTACAGCCGCATGCAGAAATTCCTGCGGATCATTACCCCGCAAATGATCAAGCGGGTGCTGCCGGCAGTGACCAACGAATCGATCACACTGGTCAAGGATACTTCCCTCGCCTTTGCGATCTCCTACATTGAACTGTTTACAGAGACCCAGATGATCGCGGCTTCGGAAACCTCCATGCTCCCCTATCTGGCTGCTGCGATCTTCTACTATGTCTTCAATCTGGTAGTTGCCGGTCTGATGTCCCTGCTGGAAAAGAAGCTGAACTACTACAAGATTTAAGAGGTGCCACATTGAATTACTTAGAAGTTGAACACCTGCAAAAGCATTTTGGAGAGGTGCAGGTTCTCAAGGATATTTCCTTTTCCGTAAAGCCGGGAGAGGTGCTCTCCATTATCGGTCCCTCTGGCTCCGGAAAATCGACACTGCTGCGATGCTGCACATTTCTGGAAACACTCTCCAGCGGAAAAATTTCCTACATGGGACAGGAGGCAGTGCAGGCGAAGGACGGCAAGCGTCCGGTCTATGCCCCCAAGGCGGAATTCCGCAAGATCCAACACTATTTTGGTCTGGTATTCCAGAACTTCAACCTGTTTCCGCACTATTCCGTGCTCCGGAACATCACCGAAGCCCCGCGGCTGATCCTCAAGAAAAGCCGTACCGAAGCAGAGAAAACAGCAATGGAACTGCTGAAAAAAGTCGGTCTGGCTGACAAGGCAAAAGCGTATCCCTGCGAACTGTCCGGCGGACAGCAGCAGCGAGTTGCCATTGTACGTGCTCTGGCAATGTCCCCGTCGATCCTGTTTTTCGACGAACCGACTTCTGCACTGGATCCGGAACTGACTGGTGAAATTCTGGAAGTCATTCGTCTGCTGGCGGAAGATCACATGACAATGGTCATCGTTACCCACGAAATGAGTTTTGCAAGAGCCATTTCCAATCGGATCATCTTCATGGCAGACGGTTACATTGTTGAAGAAGGCACGCCGGAACAGATTTTCGAGCGTCCCGCACAGGAACGCACCCGTCAGTTTCTGGCACATTATCAGTAATAACAGAAAACGCAAGAATCAAAAAACACCAGCCGCAGGCAATCCGTATTTGCCCGCGGCTGGTGTTTTTAGGGCAATACCGCACAAAGATTGTGCGACAGATGCGTCGTCAAATTTTTCGTCAGATGAAACAAAAAGCGGAGTGAATACTTGCTGTATTCACGAGCATTTTTGTGAAATATGACGGAAAATTTGCAAGCAGATGGCGTGCAAAGTCGCCAGACGCTCTTTGTGCGGTATTGCCTTATGTGGATTTTGTTGTCATGGTCTTCTGATGGAACTGACACTTTTTCAACAACATATCTGCTGTTTCCGCACTGGGGCTCAATACTTTCAACTCCTCCAGATAGTGCAGATATGCCAGAATCGCAGAAGAAATGGATTTTTCTTTCAGCGTGATCAAAAAGAAATTCTCGTGGAAGTTCATGACCAGAACGATTGCCCCGTCATTCCAGATGTCCAGACCGTGAATATTCGCATGATCCATGAACGAATATTTCAGCATCTGAAAACGCCAGCGGTCACTGTTCTGTTTCAGAATACTGGACAGCATCTCATACCGCCGTTCCTTGGAGATCGGTGTGGAGATCGATTCGGAATATTCGTAGTACAGGTCGCTCTGGAAAAACTCCTGCATGCCCTGCTCCGAAAAAATGATGTGTTCGCATTTGACACGTGTCATATAGTCTACCAGATAGGTATAGCAGGTATTTGCGTTATAACCGGATTCCTCCTCTGACAGATACATGGTCTGCAAGTCCCGCTCCGAAATCCCGCTGGAAATGCAGGGATGCTTGGCGAGGATATAGAGTTCCTCTCCCTGCCGTTCGTTGACCATATTTCGTGTCTGGTTGATTGCCTGAAAAAATTCCGGCAAGCTGAAAAACTTGTGACAGAAAGGATTGCTGCGGTCAAACAGAAAGGCGTACTGCTTCTCGTACAAAGAAACTGTCGCCGGCTGGCAGAACCACATTGCTTTGGTGCAGTCCCGTGAAATTGTCAGGGCACCCCGTTCGGTCACAATAAAATAGGGGAACAAATGCTGCTCCAACAGCTCCGGCAAAGCTCCATAAGTACATCGAATTTCCATACGCCCCGCACAAATGACTGGCAGAGCTTTCGAAAATACGTCCAGATTTGCCGCCGAAATGCCGCCGTCAGAAGGTTCCAGCCAGAACAGCCACTGCATGGGCACCGTATCGCCGCAGGAAGCAACACAACGTCCTAAGATCTCCAACAGGTCCTGATCCTCCGGCTGTATAGCGATCCGCACGGAAGCGGTGTTCAGGCAAAGCCGTTGCACCGCCGCAAGGACTGCCATTTTGTTGGTGTACAGGTGTCCGTTTTCCGCAGAAACCGGCGTATCCAGACACTCCTCTTTTTGATAATACTGAGGGCATTCCACCTCGTACAGCCGCTTCATGGAAGCTTCGATCTGCTCGTAGGTGTGCCCGAATTTGGACATCTGATAGGACAGGTACAGTTCCTTTTCTTCCTGCGGATTCAAGTGCATGGCTTTTGCCAGCTGTTCCACCAGTGAAAAATCTGTGGGAAGAATCCCGCCGTTTTTGATTTTACTGAAACGGGACTTCCGAATGGACAGTATTTCGCATAGTTCCACCGATTTCAGGTGCTTCTGCCGCATCAGACGGGTCAGAGTTTCGCTAAATTGTGACATGATATTTTCATTCTTCTCCTAATTCAAAAAGCATTACACATGCTTTTGATTTCGTGTTTTCCAATCAAATCAAACATGCACACTCTTTTGCATGTTTAGGGCAACACCGCACAAAGAGCGTCTGGCGACTTTGCACGCCATCTGCTTGCAAATTTCCCTTC
>OAWJ01001117.1_pt1 | contig 16629 bp, 18 predicted proteins | sample 1517021 | NCBI WGS metagenome assembly OAWJ01 (sample SAMEA2580121, study PRJEB22360) | human gut metagenome | biome: human gut; feature: human-associated habitat; material: faeces | place: Denmark | collected 2008/2010
TGCTGGGGCTACACCCGGCGCATTTCTCTGCGGCGGTTGCCCCCGCCATAAAATGGCGCAGAGAGGTGATCGCCTGTTTACCGTGAATGAAAGCCAGCACCTCTTCCGGCGATAACCCATGACGTCTGGCCCAGTTGCTCCACGCCCGTTCTACCGCAGGCAGGGAATCCACCAGCGTTCCATCAAGATCAAACAGAAAACCTTTGCACCGCACGCGGGCCTCCTCAGGCGTTAATAATTTGATTAATTTCGTTGGCGCTCAAATGGTACTGACGCGGGCAGGCATGCCACACATTAAGCATGCGCTGATATTTTTCCCACATTGGCGTTTGGGCGTTAAAACCGTGAGTTCCAGCGTCAAAATGGGTATAGCGCCCTTCCACATTAACCATAAAGCGGACATAACCGAGGTAACGTGCTTCAGTGGCGGCGTCAAAGCCGAGGAAGGTGACACGACGTTCATCGATGGATTGCTGGTCCTGCAAATTAGACCAGGAAACATGCAACGCATGATACATCTCCATAATGTCGATGATAGTGCGGCAGGTTTCTTCTTTCAGCTCGCCAAACTCGCGATCCAGTTCACGCATCTGTAATCCATAACCACGCTCAATGATTGTTTGCAGGCGACGGTAACGTTCAGCATTTGCCGGATCGAGCATAGTCATCATCTTGTACTGGTTAGACAAAATAAGACGTTGCGCGTTGGTCATTTCCATTATTGACTCCTGTATCACTCTACTACGGTGAAAAAAAAGAAGGCTGAGTATGCCTTCTTTTATATGCGTAATCAGGGGTCAATTACAAATCATCAAGGAAAGTTTTATCCAGTTGTTTGAAGGCACGCTTAAGCGTGTCAGCTAATGCCTGGTAATCAGGCTTGCCTTCAACGGGTGCCAACACCTGTCCAGACTCCTGCAATTTACCGCGAACGTCATAAAACCAGTTGAGGATTGCAGGAGGTAATGGCGTTACAGAACGCTTGCCCAGCCACCACAATCCCTGCATGGGTAAACTTAAGGCGAACAGCGCAGTGGCAACTGCCGGCCCAAGCTGACCGCCCAGGGCAATCTGCCAGCAGAGAGTAAATACGGCGATCGGCGGCATAAAACGGATCGCATAACACGTCATCTTGATAACGCGATTTTCGACAAAGACTGGGGCAAGGCGTTTTTCCAGCGGCCACGTCTTTGAGTAATGCTGTCCCCGGCGAAACAAGCTAAAAAAATTAACAGAACGATTATCCGGCGTTGACATGCTTCACCTCAACTTCACATATAAAGATTCAAAAATTTGTGCAAATTCACAACTCAGCGGGACAACGTTCAAAACATTTTGTCTTCCATACCCACTATCAGGTATCCTTTAGCAGCCTGAAGGCCTAAGTAGTACATATTCATTGAGTCGTCAAATTCATATACATTATGCCATTGGCTGAAAATTACGCAAAATGGCATAGACTCAAGATATTTCTTCCATCATGCAAAAAAAATTTGCAGTGCATGATGTTAATCATAAATGTCGGTGTCATCATGCGCTACGCTCTATGGCTCCCTGACGTTTTTTTAGCCACGTATCAATTATAGGTACTTCCATGTCGAGTAAGTTAGTACTGGTTCTGAACTGCGGTAGTTCTTCACTGAAATTTGCCATCATCGATGCAGTAAATGGTGAAGAGTACCTTTCTGGTTTAGCCGAATGTTTCCACCTGCCCGAAGCACGTATCAAATGGAAAATGGACGGCAATAAACAGGAAGCGGCTTTAGGTGCAGGCGCCGCTCACAGCGAAGCGCTCAACTTTATCGTTAATACTATTCTGGCACAAAAACCAGAACTGTCTGCGCAGCTGACTGCTATCGGTCACCGTATCGTACACGGCGGCGAAAAGTATACCAGCTCCGTAGTGATCGATGAGTCTGTTATTCAGGGTATCAAAGATGCAGCTTCTTTTGCACCGCTGCACAACCCGGCTCACCTGATCGGTATCGAAGAAGCTCTGAAATCTTTCCCACAGCTGAAAGACAAAAACGTTGCTGTATTTGACACCGCGTTCCACCAGACTATGCCGGAAGAGTCTTACCTCTACGCCCTGCCGTACAACCTGTACAAAGAGCACGGCATCCGTCGTTACGGCGCGCACGGCACCAGCCACTTCTATGTAACCCAGGAAGCGGCAAAAATGCTGAACAAACCGGTAGAAGAACTGAACATCATCACCTGCCACCTGGGCAACGGTGGTTCCGTTTCTGCTATCCGCAACGGTAAATGCGTTGACACCTCTATGGGCCTGACCCCGCTGGAAGGTCTGGTCATGGGTACCCGTTCTGGTGATATCGATCCGGCGATCATCTTCCACCTGCACGACACCCTGGGCATGAGCGTTGACGCAATCAACAAACTGCTGACCAAAGAGTCTGGCCTGCTGGGTCTGACCGAAGTGACCAGCGACTGCCGCTATGTTGAAGACAACTACGCGACGAAAGAAGACGCGAAGCGCGCAATGGACGTTTACTGCCACCGCCTGGCCAAATACATCGGTGCCTACACTGCGCTGATGGATGGTCGTCTGGACGCTGTTGTATTCACCGGTGGTATCGGTGAAAATGCCGCGATGGTTCGTGAACTGTCTCTGGGCAAACTGGGCGTGCTGGGCTTTGAAGTTGATCATGAACGCAACCTGGCTGCACGTTTCGGCAAATCTGGTTTCATCAACAAAGAAGGTACCCGTCCTGCGGTGGTTATCCCAACCAACGAAGAACTGGTTATCGCGCAAGACGCGAGCCGCCTGACTGCCTGATTTCACACCGCCAGCTCAGCTGGCGGTGCTGTTTTGTAACCCGCCAAATCGGCGGTAACGAAAGAGGATAAACCGTGTCCCGTATTATTATGCTGATCCCTACCGGAACCAGCGTCGGTCTGACCAGCGTCAGCCTTGGCGTGATCCGTGCAATGGAACGCAAAGGCGTTCGTCTGAGCGTTTTCAAACCTATCGCTCAGCCGCGTACCGGTGGCGATGCGCCCGATCAGACTACGACTATCGTGCGTGCGAACTCTTCCACCACGACGGCCGCTGAACCGCTGAAAATGAGCTACGTTGAAGGTCTGCTTTCCAGCAATCAGAAAGATGTGCTGATGGAAGAGATCATCGCGAACTACCACGCTAACACCAAAGACGCTGAAGTCGTTCTGGTTGAAGGTCTGGTCCCGACACGTAAACACCAGTTTGCCCAGTCTCTGAACTACGAAATCGCTAAAACGCTGAATGCGGAAATCGTCTTCGTTATGTCTCAGGGCACTGACACCCCGGAACAGCTGAAAGAGCGTATCGAACTGACCCGCAACAGCTTCGGCGGTGCAAAAAACACCAATATTACCGGCGTTATCGTTAACAAACTGAACGCTCCGGTTGATGAGCAGGGTCGTACTCGCCCGGATCTGTCCGAGATTTTTGACGACTCCACCAAAGCAAAAGTGAACAACGTTGATCCGGCGAAGCTGCAAGAATCCAGCCCTCTGCCGGTTCTCGGCGCTGTGCCGTGGAGCTTTGACCTGATCGCGACTCGTGCGATCGATATGGCTCGCCACCTGAATGCGACCATCATCAACGAAGGCGACATCAATACTCGCCGCGTTAAATCCGTCACTTTCTGCGCACGCAGCATTCCGCACATGCTGGAGCACTTCCGTGCCGGTTCTCTGCTGGTGACTTCCGCAGACCGCCCTGACGTGCTGGTTGCCGCGTGCCTGGCTGCCATGAACGGCGTAGAAATCGGTGCCCTGCTGCTGACTGGCGGCTAAATGGACGCGCGCATTTCTAAACTGTGCGAACGTGCTTTCGCTACCGGCCTGCCGGTATTTATGGTGAACACCAACACCTGGCAGACTTCTCTGAGCCTGCAGAGCTTCAACCTGGAAGTTCCGGTTGACGATCACGAGCGTATCGAGAAAGTTCAGGAATACGTTGCTAACTACATCAACGCTGACTGGATCGATTCTCTGACTGCCACTTCTGAGCGCAGCCGTCGTCTGTCTCCGCCAGCGTTCCGTTATCAGCTGACCGAACTTGCGCGCAAAGCGGGCAAACGTATCGTTCTGCCGGAAGGTGACGAACCGCGTACCGTTAAAGCAGCCGCTATCTGTGCTGAACGTGGTATCGCAACTTGCGTACTGCTGGGTAATCCAGCAGAGATCAACCGTGTTGCAGCCTCTCAGGGTGTAGAACTGGGTGCAGGCATTGAAATCGTTGATCCAGAAGTGGTTCGCGAAAACTATGTTGGTCGTCTGGTCGAACTGCGTAAGAACAAAGGCATGACCGAAACCGTTGCCCGCGAACAGCTGGAAGACAACGTGGTTCTCGGTACGCTGATGCTGGAACAAGATGAAGTTGATGGTCTGGTTTCCGGTGCTGTTCACACCACCGCAAACACCATCCGTCCGCCGCTGCAGCTGATCAAAACTGCACCGGGCAGCTCCCTGGTATCTTCCGTGTTCTTCATGCTGTTGCCGGAACAGGTTTACGTTTACGGTGACTGTGCGATCAACCCGGATCCGACCGCAGAACAGCTGGCAGAAATCGCGATTCAGTCCGCTGATTCCGCTGCGGCCTTCGGTATCGAACCGCGCGTTGCTATGCTCTCCTACTCCACCGGTACTTCTGGTGCTGGTAGCGACGTAGAAAAAGTTCGCGAAGCAACTCGTCTGGCGCAGGAAAAACGTCCTGATCTGATGATCGACGGTCCGCTGCAGTACGACGCTGCGGTAATGGCTGACGTTGCGAAATCCAAAGCACCGAACTCTCCGGTTGCAGGTCGCGCTACCGTGTTCATCTTCCCGGATCTGAACACCGGTAACACCACCTACAAAGCGGTACAGCGTTCTGCTGACCTGATCTCTATCGGACCGATGCTGCAGGGTATGCGCAAGCCGGTTAACGACCTGTCCCGTGGCGCACTGGTTGATGATATCGTCTACACCATCGCGCTGACTGCGATTCAGTCTGCACAGCAGCAGTAATCTCGTCATCATCCGCAGCTTTGCGCTGCGGATATCTGAACCGGAAATAGTCACTATTTCCGGTTTTTTATTCTATTAATTTGCATTAATCCTTTCTGATTATCTTGCTTAACTGCGCTGCATCAATGAATTGCGCCATCTCACTTTGCATACTTACCACTTTGTTTTGTGCAAGGGAATATTTGCGCTATGTCCGCAATCACTGAATCTAAACCAACAAGAAGATGGGCAATGCCCGATACGTTGGTGATTATCTTTTTTGTTGCCATTTTAACCAGCCTTGCCACCTGGGTAGTTCCGGTGGGCATGTTTGACAGTCAGGAAGTGCAGTATCAGGTTGATGGTCAAACAAAAACACGCAAAGTCGTAGATCCACACTCATTTCGCATTCTGACTAACGAAGCAGGCGAACCTGAGTATCACCGCGTACAGCTGTTCACGACGGGCGATGAACGCCCGGGTCTGATGAACTTCCCGTTTGAAGGGTTAACCTCAGGATCGAAATACGGGACAGCCGTTGGCATCATCATGTTTATGCTGGTGATTGGCGGCGCGTTTGGCATTGTGATGCGTACAGGAACCATTGATAACGGTATCCTGGCGCTTATTCGCCATACCCGCGGAAATGAAATTCTCTTTATTCCTGCGCTGTTTATTCTGTTTTCACTTGGCGGCGCAATATTTGGTATGGGAGAAGAGGCCGTCGCCTTTGCCATTATCATCGCACCGCTAATGGTCCGGCTGGGCTATGACAGTATTACCACCGTCCTTGTGACCTATATTGCCACGCAAATCGGTTTTGCCAGTTCGTGGATGAACCCGTTTTGTGTGGTTGTTGCTCAGGGTATTGCCGGCGTTCCGGTGCTTTCTGGCTCCGGGTTGCGCATCGTGGTGTGGGTTATCGCCACTCTGATTGGCCTGATCTTTACCATGGTGTACGCCTCACGAGTGAAAAAGAATCCTCTTCTGTCACGCGTGCATGAGTCCGACCGCTTCTTTCGTGAAAAGCAGGCTGATGTTGAACAACGTCCGTTTACCTTTGGTGACTGGCTGGGATTGGTTGTTCTGACCGCCGGAATGGTCTGGGTTATTTGGGGCGTGATCGTTAATGCCTGGTTTATTCCTGAAATTGCCAGCCAGTTCTTCACCATGGGTCTGGTGATTGGCATCATCGGCGTTGTTTTCCGCCTTAACGGCATGACGGTTAATACCATGGCTTCATCCTTTACCGAAGGGGCGCGAATGATGATCGCCCCTGCCCTGCTGGTGGGTTTCGCCAAAGGGATTTTGCTGCTGGTCGGTAATGGTGAAGCGGGTGATGCCAGCGTGTTAAATACCATCCTCAACAGCATTGCCAATGCCATTAGCGGTCTGGATAACGCAGTCGCGGCCTGGTTTATGTTGCTCTTCCAGGCGGTATTTAATTTCTTCGTGACGTCCGGTTCTGGTCAGGCGGCGTTAACCATGCCGTTACTGGCACCGCTTGGCGATCTGGTCGGTGTTAACCGTCAGGTTACCGTGCTGGCGTTCCAGTTTGGTGATGGCTTCAGCCACATCATTTACCCAACCTCAGCTTCGTTAATGGCGACGCTCGGTGTTTGCCGGGTGGACTTCCGTAACTGGCTGAAGGTGGGTGCGACCCTGCTTGGACTGCTGTTTATTATGTCCAGCGTCGTAGTGATCGGCGCTCAGTTGATGGGCTACCACTAAAAATGTTAAGAGCCGCGATTGCGGCTCTTTTTTCATTCTGCCGTTTCAGTCTCTACGGCTTCATTTTTGGCATTGCGCTTCATCCACAACGCCAGCGCTTTCAGCGAGTCTGGAGTGAACTCATCGCAGCGTGCGGTGATTTCTTCCGGCGTCAGCCAGCAAACTTCACTGACTTCATCTTCCTGTAGAGCGAAGGGACCGTGAGAGACGCAGCTGAACAACGCGCCCCAGACACGGCAATTTTTATCTTCGAAATAGAACTGCCCGTGCTCGGCAAAGGGGACACCGGCAATGCCCAACTCTTCTTCCGCTTCGCGACGCGCGGATTCCAGCAGCTGCTCATCGGCCTGGACTACACCGCCTGCGGTCGCATCTAACATGCCGGGTAAAAAGTCTTTTGTCTCGGTACGACGCTGGACCAGAATTTTGCCCATGCCATCATGCACGACGATATAAGTTGCACGATGACGCAGACACTGTGCCCGCATTTGTTCCCGGCTGGCTTGTGCAATGACTTCGTTCTCTTCATTGACAATATCCACCCATTCAGTACTTGCCAAACGACGCTGTTCCATTATCAGGAAACCTTCTTTTTCTGGCGCTCTTACGGCGCATTTTGAGTTGTGGGTAAATTACGGATTAATCGCGACCTGCGCAATGATACTTTGATCATTGAGTGCGATTACACTAAGTACGTCATTATCCAGCATGCCATAACTCGCCGGATTACCGCCTTTCGGAATACTCACCGAGCCGGGGTTGAAGTGGAAAATCTCCCCCCGCTGTTCTGCCACTGGCAGATGGGTATGACCGTACACCAGCACATCGTTCTGGTTTAAAGCAGGTAGATTTTCCGGGCCAAAAAGATGACCATGCGTCAAAAACAGACGTTGTTTTTCCAGTAATACCTGTTGCCACGGCGCGGTTATCGGGAAATGCAGCAGCATTTGATCCACTTCGCTGTCGCAGTTGCCGCGCACAGCGATAACCTTATGTGCCACTTCATTAAGCCGTTCAGCGACTTTGGCTGGCGCGTAACCCTCCGGTAAAGCATTACGCGGGCCATGATTCAACACGTCGCCAAGGATCACCAGCCACTGGGCACCGCTTTGGACAAACAACTCCAGAACACGTTCCGTCGCCGGTAACGACCCATGAATGTCCGATGCAAACATCAGTTTCATCACTCACTCCTCGTCGAAAAAACGTAAGCTATGATACTGGATTCTGTCGTTGCTATCAGCCAGATTGCTTCGCCGAAAGTGCAATAAAACGCTGGACAGACGCTCGCTGCCACTGGAATGTCGCATAATCCACCAGGCGTTCCGGCACCTCATCGCCATGTAGTACCAGGCGGTTAATCATTAGCGCCAGATCAGTATCAGCAATGCACCATTCACCAAATAAATTCGGCTGACCCAGTGCTAACAAATGTTCTGCCATCGCGAACAGTTTCTCTGCACTGGCTTTTCCCTCGGCCGTTAGTGGCGCTTTTTTCGCCCCCGCAAAGACAACATCCGTCGGGCGTTCTTCGCGGATGGGCATCAGATCGCTGCGCAGCCAGGCCTGAATCTGTCGTGCTCGCGCACGATTTTCTAAATCAAGCGGATAAATACGTTCCCAGGTCGGTGGCGCAAATCGATCTTCCAGATACTCCGCAATGGCAGAAGATTCACTCAACTCAAAATCATCGATTTGTAATAACGGCACACGGCGTGTCTGACCGTAACCTTGCCACGTCGGCTGCAAATGTTCACCGCTGTCGAGGTCGATGGTCTTGATATGAAACGACAGGCCTTTCTCCTGCAACGCCACCCAGGCGGATAACACATAAGGGGAGAAAAAATGGGCATCTGACCAAAGCGTGATAGCGGGTTTACTCATTATGTCCTCGGCAATAAAGGGGGCTTGCTATCAAACTATAGAGCCTTTTTGTCACTGTCACGTGACGAATACTCACGCAAGTCGCCGCGCTTTCTATACTTGTGGTGTTCAGATGATTAGACAACCGGAGCTGCAATGATCGATCTCTATTTCGCCCCGACACCCAATGGTCACAAAATTACGCTGTTTCTCGAAGAAGCAGGGCTGGATTATCGCTTAATAAAGGTAGACCTGGGGAAAGGAGGTCAGTTTCGCCCGGAATTTTTGCGCATTTCGCCTAACAACAAAATTCCGGCAATTGTTGATCATTCTCCAGCCGATGGCGGCGAACCGCTAAGCCTCTTTGAGTCTGGTGCCATTTTGTTGTATCTGGCTGAGAAAACGGGACTCTTTTTGAGTCATGAAACGCGTGAACGCGCCGTCACATTACAGTGGTTATTCTGGCAGGTAGGCGGACTGGGGCCGATGCTTGGGCAAAATCATCATTTTAATCACGCAGCCCCCCAAACCATTCCTTACGCTATTGAACGTTATCAGGTTGAAACTCAGCGTCTGTACCATGTACTGAACAAGCGGCTGGAAAATTCGCCCTGGCTGGGAGGCGAGAACTACAGCATTGCGGATATTGCCTGCTGGCCGTGGGTTAATGCCTGGACTCGCCAGCGAATTGACCTCGCAATGTATCCGGCAGTCAAGAACTGGCATGAGCGGATCCGTTCACGCCCTGCCACCGGGCTGGCACTGCTAAAAGCACAACACGGTGATGAGCGTTCGGATAGTTAACAGAAACAGGTTCTCGTGTATTATTTCATTCTAAGTAAAACAACGGAGAACCTGCAATGGCACAACCTGCCGCTATTATTCGTATAAAGAACCTTCGTTTACGTACGTTTATCGGAATTAAGGAAGAAGAAATTAACAACCGTCAGGATATTGTTATCAATGTGACGATCCACTACCCCGCCGATAAAGCGCGCACTAGCGAAGATATCAACGATGCGCTGAATTATCGCACCGTAACGAAAAACATTATTCAGCATGTAGAGAATAACCGTTTCTCTTTGCTGGAAAAATTAACTCAGGATGTGCTCGATATCGCACGTGAACATCACTGGGTGACGTATGCTGAAGTGGAGATCGATAAACTGCACGCGCTGCGCTACGCCGATTCGGTATCCATGACCTTAAGCTGGCAGCGTTAACCGCCATATTGGGAGGCTGCATGAACATAGTGATCACCGGAGGGACGGGATTAATTGGTCGCTATTTGATTCCACGTTTGCTGGACCTGGGCCATCAAATCACGGTAGTGACGCGTAACCCGCAGAAAGCCAGTTCCGTTCTCGGCCCTCGGGTGACACTATGGCAAGGGCTTGCCGGACAAAGCAACCTCAACGGCGTTGATGCGGTAATCAACCTGGCCGGAGAACCGATTGCTGATAAACGCTGGACTCACGAGCAAAAAGAGCGTCTCTGCCAAAGCCGCTGGAATATCACGCAAAAACTGGTCGATTTGATTAATGCCAGCGACACGCCACCGTCGGTACTCATTTCCGGCTCGGCAACGGGCTATTATGGCGACTTAGGTGAAGTGGTGGTTACCGAAGAGGAACCGCCGCATAACGAATTTACCCATAAACTCTGCGCCCGCTGGGAAGAAATTGCCTGCCGGGCACAAAGTGACAAAACGCGAGTGTGCCTGCTGCGTACCGGCGTAGTGCTGGCACCGGATGGGGGTATTCTCGGGAAAAATGTCGGAATGGCGGTTTCGTCTTGGCCTGGGCGGGCCGATTGGTTCCGGTCGGCAGTATCTGGCCTGGATTCATATTGATGATATGGTCAACGGCATTCTCTGGCTGCTGGATAACGAGCTGCGCGGGCCATTTAATATGGTTTCGCCCTACCCGGTGCGCAATGAACAATTTGCCCATGCACTGGGTCATGCGCTGCATCGCCCGGCCATTTTGCGCGTCCCTGCGACCGCCATTCGGTTGTTAATGGGCGAATCTTCAGTTCTGGTATTAGGCGGTCAACGCGCGCTGCCAAAAAAGCTGGAAGAAGCGGGTTTTGCGTTTCGCTGGTACGATTTAGAAGAGGCGCTGGCGGATGTCGTTCGCTGATGTGGTTTACTGCAAACATCCGCCAGTTAACTCCCGGTGTTACAGGGTTAGTGGCTTGGCGCGATAAGATCGTCTGGTGAAAGTCGGGTCAGCGTCAGGATGACTTCGTGGTCAAATCCTTTTTCCATCATCTCCTGAGCAATGCGCAGGGCTTCTTCGTGTTTGCCCTGCATTGCGCCTTCTTCACGTAATCTGTCAGCAATGGTCATCAGTTTCTCCTTTTCTTGTGGTGCGCGTTCCGCTATCTCACCAATAAATGCACGGAAACGCCGGGCATCCCCCGTTTGTAATACGTAATTAAACAGGGCTTTTAGCTGTCTGTCATTAGTGTTCCCTGTAACTAGCAGCGAAACAATTTGGTCGACTAATCCCAACAGATCGCGCTGACGAATATGTTTCTGAATTAACTCCAACAGCGCCATTTTGCGATGTTGCATAATCTCGTCATCCGGCACCACGGTAATATCCACCAGCGGAAAAGCCGATGAATAAATTTTGCGGGCAATCGCAGGCTCGGCAAATTCATCAAGCCAGCAGAGTGAATATGGATAAGGGCTTCTGCAACCATGATAAAACAGCATCGGGATCACTAATGGAAGCTCTTTATAACCCGCATCAAGATGGTTTTGCATCGCCGCAATGGAATAGCGCATCATGCGAAAAGCCATTAATTCCTCTGGCTTACTTTGGTGCTCTATCACCACATAAATATAACCCGCTCCCTCCTGCGTTTTCACAGACCACAAGAGGTCGGAATAATATTGCCGCAGGTCTTCATCAATAAAACTATTTGGTTCCAGTTTAAGCGTCGTTAAATCACACAGTTTGCGCAGCGGCGCGGGAAGATGAATATCAATAAAATCCCGCGCGGTGTCTGGATGGCGTAAAAAAGATTTAAATACCGCATCATGCGGCGTGGAAGTTGTCGATATTGTCATGGCGTTCCGTCACCCCTCAAATTTAAGATGACGCGACAATAACCACGATTTACACCCAATGCAGCAGGCAGTTTTTATCTTTGGACAGCGAATTCAGAACTATTTTTAGCGGACTGCAACTTTTACATTTCAGCGGAAGCGGACTCGCAAATTCCCCATGAAATACTCCGGCAGCGTTAACCACCGGAGAGGAAATTATTTCAGCGAACCTTTAAGGAACTGTTGCAGACGAGGGCTTTGCGGGTTACCGAATAACTGCTCCGGCGCCCCTTCTTCTTCTATTTTCCCCTGATGGAGGAAAATGACGTGAGTAGAAACATGACGAGCAAAGCCCATTTCGTGAGTCACTACCACCATGGTTTTCCCCTCTTCTGCCAGTTGCTGCATAATACGCAACACTTCGCCTACCAGTTCAGGATCGAGCGCTGAAGTAGGTTCATCAAACAGTAAAACTTCCGGTTCCATCGCTAGCGCCCGCGCGATAGAAACACGCTGTTGCTGACCACCGGACAGGGGCACCGGGTATTTCCCCTGCGCACGTTCGTCTATCCCGACTTTTGCCAGATATTTCACCGCCCGCTCGCGCGCTTCCTGCTTGCTCAGGCCCAACACCTGAATCGGCGCTTCCATGACGTTTTCCAGCACCGTCATATGGCTCCAGAGATTGAAGTGCTGAAATACCATCGTCAGGCGTGTGCGCAATAAGCGCAGCTGATTTTTATCGGCGACTTTGAGTTGACCATCTTTATCGCGCACCAGATTGATCGTCTGGCCATTGACCACGATCGACCCTTCACTCGGTTTTTCGAGGAAGTTAATGCAGCGCAGAAAGGTACTTTTACCCGATCCCGACGATCCGATGATGCTTATGACATCTCCGGCATTCGCTTGCAATGAGACCCCTTTCAGCACTTCGTGTTCGCCGTAGCGTTTGTGCAAATCGATAACGTTTAATTTATTCTCGGACATCGTATTCTCAGTGCGTTGAAGAAGGTTTCACATGCTGCAACCAGCGTTTTTCAGCTCTACGAAAGAGGCTGATCAGGACATAAGAGATGATTAAATAGAGCACCGCGGCAATGCCAAAAGCGGTAAAAGGTTGATATGTGGCGGCGTTAATATCGCGGGCAATTTTCAGCAGATCCGGCACCGTGGCAGTAAATGCCAGCGCAGTAGAGTGCAGCATCAGGATCACTTCGTTGCTGTATGCCGGTAACGCAATACGCAGCGCAGAAGGCAAAATAATGCAGCGATACATTTTAAAGGTCGAGAAGCCATAGGCTCTGGCGGCTTCAATTTCCCCATGCGGCACTGAACGGATTGCCCCGGCAAAAATCTCGGTAGTGTAAGCGCAGGTGTTAAGCGTCAGCGCCAGCACGGTACAGTTCAGGCCACTGCGGAAGAAAGCGTTAAGGAATTCGGTTCCCTTAACAATCTCAAGCGTGTACATGCCGGAATAGAACACCAGCAACTGAACATACAGCGGCGTACCGCGAAAAATATAGGTAAATAACCAGATTGGAAACTGGATGTATTTATTACTGGAGACACGACCAATCGCCAGAAACAGCGCCAGAACTCCGCCTATCACTACCGACAAAATAAGCAGCCACAGAGTGATTGCCACGCCAGTAAAGCGATAACCGTCGGTCCACAACAACGGTTTCCAGTATTCATGTAAAATTTCGATCACAGGTCAGCCCTCTTCACACCCACGGAGTAGCGGCGCTCAAGGAACAGCAGCACACCATTGGAAACGGTGGTGAAAACCAGGTAAATCACGCCACAGACGATGGCGAAATAGAACGGTTCCCAGGTACTTTTGCCTGCCAGTTGCGTGGCTTTGACCACATCTTCCAGGCCGAGTAACGAAACCAAAGCGGTAGATTTGAGAATCACCTGCCAGTTGTTGCCAATGCCTGGCAGGGCGTAACGCATCATCGCCGGAAACATGATCCGCCGAAACACTTGCCCACGAGTAAAACCGAACGCCGTCGCCGCCTCTATATGCCCTTTCGGCACAGCCATAAACGCGCCACGGAACGTTTCGGTAAAATAAGCACCGTAGATAAAACCGAGAGTAATAATACCAGCGACCATCGGATCGATATCAATCTGCCCGACGCCCATCGCCTCCGTCACCGTGTTTAGCGCAATCTGCAAACCGTAGAAAATCAGCAGCATCAATACTAAATCCGGCACGCCTCGAATCAGCGTGGTGTACCCTTCGAAAATAAGGCCCGAAAGCCGATTTTGTGAGAGCTTACCGCCAGCGCCAATTAAACCGATGATTACAGCGAGCACTACAGAGCTGATAGCCAGCTCCAGCGTGACGAGCGCACCCTGTAAAATAACACCTGAAAACCCATACAACATGCTGCCTGTCCTGTCGTGTGTGGTGAATTACCGCCTCTTGTCTCCCTCCGGATACCCGAAGGGAGCGGGCTTTCTTTCACCGATGGCGATTAACCACCATAAACATCAAAATCGAAGTACTTTTTCGCTAATTTCTCGTAAGTACCGTCAGCGCGCATTTCGGCAAAGGCTTTGTTCAGTGCCTCGCGCAGTTCGTTATCTTCTTTACGCAGGCCCATGCCGGTCCCTACGCCAAACAGTTTTTCATCTTTAACAGACGGGCCACCGAATTTGTAATCTTTACCGACGGGTTGTTTGAGGAAACCTTCGCTGGCTGCGACCTCATCCTGGAACGCGGCATCAATACGTCCGGCAGTCAGGTCAGAATAAATATTGTCCTGCCCCTGATAAGAAACGATTTCAATGCCTTTTGGTGCCCAGTGTTCGTTACCGAACGTCTCCTGGGTGGTGCCCTGCAATACGCCTATCCGTTTGCCTTTCAGCGATTCGACTGTCGGCTGAATGTCGGAATTTTTCGCCACCACCAAACGAGAATCGGCAGCGTACAGTTTGTCGGTGAAGGCTATTTCTTGCTGACGTTTTTCCGTAATGGAAAGCGATGACATGATGGCGTCAATCTTCTTCGCTTTTAAGGACGGGATTAACGCATCGAGTGGGTTTTCGACAAACGTACATTGCGTATTGATGCGTTTGCACAACTCCTTCGCCAGATCGATATCGAAGCCAACCAGTTCACCTTGTGAATTTTTTGATTCAAATGGCGCATAGGTCGGATCGGTACCGATGCGGATGTTTTGCGGAATCGCAGCAAATGCCGCAGTTGCGCTGGAGAAGGCCAGAACCAGAGAGAGCGATAGCACCAGTTTTTTCATAATGTCCTCAACTGACAGTCTTTTTATCGGGAATATTTACAGGTTTGTTACACTTATCGTGCCATAAAATTGACCATCAAGGCAAAATATCCCGCCCCGCCAGACGTATTATTTTTCATTAAAAATGCTTAAGTATGCATTTCAATGCACCACGATAGTGCAACAAACCTGGCGTGCACCATGATGATCATTCCATCAGGTACAGCTTCCCTGCGACGTATCAGTCACCGTAGACATTAAAGTCGAAATACTTTTTCGCCATCTTGTCGTAGGTGCCGTCCTGACGCAGCTCGTTAAGCGCCTTATTGAAGGCCGCCGTCAGTTCAGCATCATCTTTACGCAGCCCTACACCGGTGCCGTCACCGAAGTATTTTTTGTCTTTCACTGATGGGCCTGCAAAGGCGAAATCTTTACCGGCGGGTTGCTTAAGGAAACCTTCGCTGGCAGCAACTTCATCTTGTAACGCAGCATCCAGACGTCCTGCAGCCAGATCGGAATAGACCAAATCCTGGTTGGCATAGGCCACCACATCCACGCCTTTGCTACGCCAGGTCTCGTTAGCGTATGCTTCCTGGGTTGATCCCTGCAGCACACCAACATGTTTACCTTTCAGTGAATCCAGCGTTGGCTGAATCGGTGAACCTTTGGCGGCAATCAAACGAGAATCTGCGGCGTACAGCTTGTCAGAGAAGGCTATCTCCTGCTGACGTTTATCGGTAATGGAGAGCGACGAAATAATGGTGTCGATTTTTTTCGCTTTCAGTGAGGGGATCAGCGCGTCAAAGTCACTGGCAACCCAGGTACATTTCACCTGCATCCGTTTGCACATCTCGTTACCGAGATCGATATCAAAGCCAACAAAGTCACCTTTGGCATCTTTCGATGAGAACGGTGCGTAGGTGGTATCGGTTCCGATACGTACCGTCTCCGGTAGCGCCGCATAGCTGGAAGCCGCTGCGGAGAGACCGACTAACAAAGACAGAGCGAGAATCGACTTCTTCATACATAACCCTCAAGTGAAAATGGCTTTTTTATGTTGTGTATTGTGTTGTGTGTTTGCAGGCTCTTTCATGCAGGTCTTATGCCATCTTGACGACAGCAGTAACATTCAACGTTAAATATGTTAATAAGACGTTGCACTATTGTCCTAAAGTTGAAGATAGCAGGTATAGCGGTTGAATCGCAGCGTTTCGATTGAATGGCAGAAACAAAATGTCGAGGATTTGATCGCGGTTGCAAAATTGCCCTGAAACAGGGCAACAGCGGAGTTATGCGCCCTGCCAGCGGGCAAAGAGATCTTCAGGAAGGGTTACCGCAAACTGGTCAAGAACACGATTAACCGTCTGATTTATCACATCATCAAGGGATTGTGGGCGATGATAAAACGCCGGAACGGGAGGCATAATCACCGCACCGATTTCTGCCGCCTGAGTCATTAAACGCAGATGGCCTAAGTGCAGTGGCGTTTCACGCACGCAGAGCACCAACGGGCGACGCTCTTTCAGCACCACATCTGCCGCACGGGTCAGTAAGCCATCAGTATAGCTATGGACAATGCCGGACAGGGTTTTGATTGAACAGGGTAAAATCACCATCCCCAACGTCTGGAAAGAACCGGAAGAGATGCTGGCGGTAATATCGCGCTCATCGTGCGTGACATCGGCTAACGCCTGCACTTCGCGCAGGGAAAAATCCGTTTCGAGGGATAAGGTCTGG
>OAWJ01001126.1_pt1 | contig 16567 bp, 13 predicted proteins | sample 1517021 | NCBI WGS metagenome assembly OAWJ01 (sample SAMEA2580121, study PRJEB22360) | human gut metagenome | biome: human gut; feature: human-associated habitat; material: faeces | place: Denmark | collected 2008/2010
TCGCGCCGGTGTCCAGCTGGGCCGCCGCCGTCACATCCTCCGTCCCGGAAGGCTCGGGCATCAACGGCTTTACCATGTTCCTGCGCACCATTCCTTATAACTACTACGCCATCCTCACCATGGTGATGAGCCTCTTCCTCATCTTCAGCGGCCTCGACTACGGCCCTATGAAGAAGCACGAGGATAACGCCCTTCTGGGCGACCTCTTCACCACCGACGACCGCCCCTACGGCGACGACGCGGACGACGGCAGCGACACCCGCGGCCGTGTGGTGGACCTCATCGCGCCGGTGCTGGTGCTCATCGCGGCCTGCATCTTCGGCATGGTGTACACCGGCGGCTTCTTTGAGGGCGTGGACTTCGTCACCGCTTTTGCCAACTGCAGCGCCTCCATGGGCCTCGTGATGGGCAGCGCCATTGCCCTGATGTTCACCTTCGTGTTTTACCGGGTGCGGGGCGTCATGACCTTTCAGGACTTCGCCGCCTGCATCCCCGAGGGCTTCAAGGCCATGGTCAGCCCCATGCTCATCCTGACGCTGGCATGGACGCTTTCCGGCATGACCGGCCTGCTGGGCGCAAAATACTACGTCGCAAGCCTGCTCAGCGGCTCTGCGGCGGCTCTGCAGTACCTGCTGCCCATCATCATCTTTGTGGTGGCGGTCTTCCTCGCCTTTGCCACCGGCACGTCCTGGGGCACCTTCTCGATTCTGGTCCCCATCGTCTGCCACGCCTTCCCGGAGGGTGAGATGCTGGTGGTCTCCATCGCCGCCTGCCTGTCCGGCGCGGTCTGCGGCGACCACTGCTCGCCCATCTCCGACACCACCATCATGGCCTCTGCCGGCGCGCATTGCAGCCACGTGAACCATGTCTCCACCCAGCTGCCCTACGCCATGACCGCCGCCGCCATCTCGGCGGGCTGCTATCTGCTCTGCGGCGCAGCACAGGCTGTCCTCGGCGATGCCGCCAACACCCTGACCTCCTTCGTGCTGCTGGCCTGTGCCATCGCCATCGAACTCGTCGTGCTCAGCATCGTCAGGGCGCGGATGGGCCATACTGGGAAGGAAGAGGTCACAAAATCTTAACGGAATCGTAGATTTTTGTCTTCCCCTCCGGCGCAAATCATGGTATACTTATCAAAAGAGTAAATTTTTTGAGCTATTTGCTCACTGGAGGAAAACCCCATGCTGGAAGAAGTCTTTCAGGACGTCTATACAAAATTCAAGCTGCATTTTTATCAGAATGTATTTCAGCGCTTTGCCACCCGTGAAGCCACGCTGACTACGGTGGAGTCCTTCTGCATGGAGGGCATCATGGCGATGGGGGAGCCCACTATTGCGGAGTTTTCCCGCATGATGGGCATCTCCACCCCCAACGCGGCTTATAAAATCGGCAGCCTCGTCAAAAAGGGCTATGTGGAAAAAATTCAGTCCACCACCGACCGCCGCGAATACTTCCTGCGCCCCACCCAGAAATACATCGATTACTACAGCATCAGCTATTCTTACCTGCACACGGTCATCGAGCGTGTGCGCAAGCGCTTCCCGGCGGAGGACTGCGACAAGATGGAGCAGATGCTCTCGGTCATCAGCACCGAGCTGATGCCGGAGCTGGATATGCTGGCCAAGTGCCGCCACCCCGAAGCTCCTGAATCGGAAGAGTAAAATGCAGCACAACGAAAGCCCCCGGCAGCGCCGGGGGCTTTCTCATTATCCTATAAAAGCGAAGCGCGGCCGCCCCGACGGAACGGGACAGCCGCAGCTTCATGGGAATGTAAAAGACAGAGCTTGTCTGGATGTTGGGGTTATGCGTTCTCCTTCGCGGCGTTTGCAGCAGCACGCTTGTTGATCTTGCTCTGGTTGTAGACAGAGTAGAGGATGACCAGGATAGCCACGCCTGCAAAGACCATTGCGATGGGAGAAGTGGTGATGGCGAAGAAGTTGCCGCGCTGGATGTTCATGCAGCGCACGAAGTTCTTCTCGCACATGGGTCCCAGAATGAGGGCCAGCAGGCCGGTCTGCGGGCTGTTTTTATTTCCTGTGAAATCATACCTTCCCGGCGCCCTTGTCCAGTATCTTGTCGAAGCGGGAGAAGAAGGTGATGGCTGTAATGGTCGCTGCCAGAATATCACTGACCGGCTCGGCGAGAAAGACGCCGAAGCACTTATCTGCCGTGAAGCAGGGCAGGATAAAAATCAGCGGGATAAGCAGGATGATCTTCCGCAGACAGGCCAGCAGGAGGCTGACTTTGGCCTGACCCAGCGCCATAAAGCTCTGCTGGCAGGCGATCTGAACGCCCATGGCGAGGATACCCGCCATGTAGATGCGCATGGCCCATGTGGTGTATTCGATGAGGGCAGCGTCCGAGGTAAAGATGCCCGCCACCACGCCGGGGGCCAGCATCATGAGCAGCCAGAACAGGGTGGTATAGCCGAAGCAGAGGGTGAGCTGGAAGCGGAACGCCTCCTTGACGCGGGGCTTTTTGCCTGCGCCGAAGTTGAAGCTCATGACCGGCTGGCCGCCCTGACAGATGCCCTGAATGGGCAGGGTGCAGAGCTGGGAGGCGCTGGTGATCACCGTCATGGCACCCACCGCCACATCACCGCCGTAGCGGGCCAGACTGGAGCTGAAGCTGATGGAGAGCAGGCTCTCGGTGGAGAGCATCACAAAGGTGGAGATGCCCAGCCCCATCACCGGCAGGATGATGTTCCGCTCCACTTTGAGGTTTTCTTTCCGCAGCTTGAGGATGGTCTTGGGGCCGGTGAGGAACTTCAATATCCAGCAGGCACCCACGGCCTGACTGAGCACCGTCGCCACTGCCGCACCCCGGACGCCCCAGCCAAGACCAAAAATCAGGATGGGGTCGAGGATGATGTTGATGACTGCGCCGATGACCGTCGTGAGCATACTGATCTTCGCAAAGCCCTGGGTCGTGATGAAGGGGTTCATGCCCATGACCAGCAGCACGAACACCGAGCCGAGGATGTAGATGCGGCCATAGGCCACCGCATAGGGGAGAGTGGCGTCGCTGGCACCGAAGAGCCGCAGCAGGGCGGGCGCACCGGCATAGAAGCCCGCCGTCAGCACCACAGCGAAAAACAGCAGCATGGTAAAGCTGTTGCCGATGATTTTTTCGGCCTCGTCTTTATTGCCCTGTCCCAGCGCGATGGCCGTGCGGGGCGCACCGCCCGCGCCGATGAGCATGGCGAAGGCGTTCAGGAGCATAAGGATCGGCGCAAACAGGCCCACGCCCGTCAGCGCCGCCGCGCCGATGCCCTCGATGTGGCCGATGTAAATGCGGTCTACGATGTTATAGAGCAGATTGACCACCTGCGCCACCACGGCGGGTATCATCAGCTGCAAAAGCAGGGGCTTGACCGGCCCGCTGCCCATATTCTGTCGATTCTGTGCCATAGGTTCTCCTTTGAGTGCATACTTCAAATTTGAAATAAATATAGCACGCTCCGTTCTGCCTGTCAAGCACAAGGGAAAGGGCTTTTTGTATTTCCAGTTGACGGAAAGGCGGGATTTTGCTATAATAATTAAGCTGTATTGTAAATATGGAGCATTACTCAAGTGGTCGTAAGAGGTCGCACTCGAAATGCGATAGGCCGGGAGACCGGTGCCAGGGTTCGACTCCCTGATGCTCCGCCAAAAACGCCGCAGAACGATGAGTTCTGCGGCGTTTTCCATTGCACATTTACTTTCCCGCCAGCAATACCGCCAGCACAGCCTTCTGGACATGCAGTCGATTTTCTGCCTCGATGAAGATCTCGTCGGCGGGGGCCTCGAAGTCGGCGGTAGATTTCCTGCCGACCTTTCAGCATTCGCAAGTCAAGAAATTAGTGCAACATTCAAACAGCATACGAGAAAAGCCAAGCCGCGACTGTACGAAACAGATACAGCATGACTTGGCTTTTGCTGGTTAATTCACTTTATAAAATATCCGATTCCCGGCTTTCCTTGCCATCAGCAACCCCATCTCGTGGAACTTCATTACGAACGTCCGGATCGTGGCATAGGCAGCGTTGCGGAAGTCCTTTTCCAATTGCTTGGTGGTAAATTCTTCAGCACCGTAAGCAGAAAGAACGTATTCCCAAAGGAGCCGTTCTTTTTCGGTGATCTTTCCCTCAGAGAGAGCGGCTTGGTAGATTTGAAGATCAGCTTGCGGCGGTGTTACATCCACTTGCAGACGGTTATAGACCTCGTTGCAGAAGTAGGACAGAAACGGCGTTACGTCCGTGTAGCCGGAGATAAGCGCATTCTTTTCGACACGGTCGTAGGCTTTGTAGTAGGCTGCCTTGCTCTCAGCGATATACCGGGAAAACGGTGTGAAGAGCGCCGCAGGATAGCCCTGCTGGACAAGGTACCAAAGATGGAGCAGCCGAGCCGTGCGGCCATTTCCATCAAAATAGGGGTGGTAGTACGCAAAGGCAAAGTGCAGGATGGCGGCTTTGTGCAGCTCGTTGATGCCATCCTTAGCGTTGGCGAAATCGACCAGTCGTTTCATGGCTTCCGGGAGCTGTTGCGCCGGAAGTCCTTCCCGGCTCGCTTCGCCGCCTACAACATAGACAACATCGTGGCGGTAAAAACGGTCAGGCAACAGACGGTCTTCATCCGGCAGATAATCGCCGGTGCTGATTTGGTAAAGTTGGTGCAGGTTTTCCTCGGTGATCGTGTTCTGGCGGTCGGCAATGAAGTCCAAACCGCGCTTCATACCATAAATACGGGATTCTTCCTCATTGCGCGGAGCATAGCCGTTGAGGATATGCCGGATGCTGTTGCGTGAGGAATGGATGCTTTCGATTTGGAAGGTTGCATGAATTTCCTCGGTCATAGCCTGTAAGCCAAAGGTCTGATTGCTTGCAGGGGCAGAAAGGAGCTGCTTCATGCCGTTGGTAGAGATTTGAGCCAGATTGGGCAGATAGAACAACTCATCACTGGAAAAATCGGCTAAAGGCAACGGCTGAGCGAAGTTCTGCCGGAGGAGCTCTGTAAATTCCTTAACGCTGGAGACGGAATACTTATACTCCATCCGGTCAAGCTCAAACAGATGCTTGTCCGAAAGCATTTTTGCAAATTTAGCTCCGTCCATTCCAATCACCTCATAGCTGATATGAGTTGATACTAACTAGTATCAATATACCGACAACTAATAAAAAAGTCAAGGGAAAATGGATGAATCAATCCCATTTTTCAGCAATGATTCTCCTTGCCCTGCTGCTGGTATGTGTTTGCGGTTTTGCATCTAAGCAGACAGGACTGCCTCACAAGATGTTGTGGAGCAATCTCGTCTGTTTAGGATGTAATGGTCATTGCACCCTCGTGGCAGTCCTGTGCAAAGGTACGGAGCAGATCAAGGTGCTTTGAGGATTTTCGGACGATAGCCGTTGCACGGTCGCCGGACATAAACTCAACGACCGCAAGCCGTGGAATCGTCAATGTACCACGGATTTTGAATCCAACAAAGATCTTTCTCCGCCAACAAAAGGCATCAGCTCAGGCTGGTGCCTTTTTTGCGGCTAGATGGTGCGGATGAGAACAGGGCGGCGATTTTCGATGTGCAGCACAAATCCATCAGCCTCCCAAAAGTGCCCATCCAACAGAACTTCGCCCTGAAATGTAATCCGGCGGAGCTTCTGTGCGGCGTCGGTCACCTCAACGGTGCAAAAGCGCTGCAAGTAGCTGCAAATAGCGGCGGCGTGGGAGACGACAAGGGCGTTCTGCCCCTCCGGGAGCGAATCCAGCAGTTCGTGGATGCAGTCTGCCATCCGGGCGCTGACCTCACGGAAGGACTCGCCGTCCGGATTTTTGAAGTCCGGGTCTTCGTATTGGCGTTTCCAGAACGAAGCGTTCTGCCCGGTCGTGTCGCCGGTGCGGCGCTCGGCAAGGCGGGTGTCCTGCCGGACGGGAAGCCCCAGCAGCTGTGCGGTCTGGAGCGCACGCAGCGAAGGGGACGACCAGACGAGCGAGACCGTGCGGAAAGCGTCATTTTGAAAGACTGCGGCGGCCCGCTGAAGACCTTCGGCAGAAAGGCCGGGGTCGGGGCTGGAACCGCCGCGCTCCGGGATGGAATGGCGCAGGAGAAGAAGGGTTGTCATGAAAGCCTCCGATTAAAAAAGTGACTTCAGTATAGCAGATTCGGGAAAGCAGATGCAAGAAAACGAGCCGAAAGAACGACGGGGCCGATTCACTCCCCCTCAAAACGCAACCAAATTGCAAAAAATGTTACAATTTTCTCATGAAAAAAGAAGGCTGGATTTCTCCAGCCTTCAAAAAGCATGTATCAATGGTTGTAATTCAGGATCTTCTCGAGCGTATCCGCAAACTTGGCATCCTGCTCCTTTGTCCGTTTTAGGCTCCCCTTGGGGTGCTTTCCGGCACGGAGGAGCTTTTTGTTTTCATACCGCCGCAGCATAAGAGCGTCTATGTTGTCGGCGGTGTATTCCAGACCGTTTTGATTCAGCACTCGTGCGCACTTGGCAAGACACATACTGGCCAGCCCGTAGTCCTGCGTCACGACCACATCCCCCGGTTTTACCCGGTTGACAAGTGCAAAGTCCACGCTGTCAGCCCCTTTATCGAACACCAGCGTCTGCGCACCTTCCCGCTCGATTTGGTGAGCTGTGTCGCACAGGATGATGACCGAGATGCCGAACCGCTTTGCAATCTGCAACGTCAGATCGACGACCGGGCAGCCGTCTGCATCGATCAAAATATTCATCGGCTTTCCTCCATCACCCACCGAAATGCTCTTGCGGTACGCAAATCGGCGTCTTTGAAATGCCCGCCGCTGTTCCATTCAAGGGTGCAGTCTGCACCACGCTCTGCAAGCCGACTGTGCAGGGCGCGGATATTATCCCCTACCGCAGCCATGATGGTGTTTTTCGTGCGCTCTTCCTTGTCGCCAAGGCTCAGATAAATGTGTTGCGTCTGCATGGGGTACTGCTGTTCAAACTCCATCCAGCCCGGAAACCACACAGAGGGAGAAGCGGCGGCGACACCGTAGAACAAATCGGTCTGGGTGGATGCCCACAAAGCGAACAGCCCGGCCAGCGAGTAGCCGCCCAGAATGATTTTGACGTTTTCCGGGAGAGGAAACTGCTGCTCCAGTGTGGGAATGACCTGCTCCGTCAGAAAGCGCAGTGTCTCCCCGGCTTTGCCGCCGAAACCTTGCTTTCCCCACACAGCAGGGGCTTCCCAGGGAGAAAGCGCATCGTTCCAGCTTTCCACCGGAACCGCAGCAAACAGAAACGGATGCGCTGCGCCCTGTGCAATGGCTGCAACTTCGTTGTCCATGCGCTGCAATTCGTGTTCATCCGTCATCTGAAGCAGAAGATATTCGGCGCAGTCTGCGCCGTAAGTACGGCAGGATCTATCTCCGATTTGAACTTGCTTTGCGGTCACGGCAACTGCCTCCTGAAAAATTTTTGATGAGTCCAGTATAACAGCTGCGAGCGGAATTGACAATTCAGATGGATGCAATAGCTTCTGCAAGCAGTGCTTCGTGGTACCATTCTGGTACGCTGAAGCTCTCTTGCAAGCAATGTCTTTGTATATACAAAGCCCCTTGCCTTGCAAGAGCTTGTTGGGCACAGCCCAAACCTGTTGCTCTGCATCATGCGATGCAGGCTTCGCGTTTCTGCAAAACGCTCTTTCAGCACTCCGCAGGAGTGCGCGGCTATCACGGGACGTGATGTTCACAGGGATTGGGATTGCATCCCAACAAGCAAAACACGCACGGCAAATTTGCAATGCCGTGCGTGTTCTGGCCTTTGTGCGCACAAAGGCACTGCTTGCTGGAGCAATCCACAATCCAAAACTTGTTTTTTGTGGAAAGAAGAAATTTTGAAGCTAGCAACCATTATTACGCTTTTCAGACAGTAATGAGATAGCTTCTCCGAGAAGATTGTGAATCTCAGGTCGGTCTGCTATTTTAGCATATAGACCCTTCATATTTAGCAGAAGATAGTCTAGCCGACAGATTTGACGATCGAGCTCTAATTGCTTATAGAAATCAGTTACTTCGCTTGGTTGTCCATCCACAACCCTTATGTAATATAGTTCATCTCTAAAAAAAGCATTCCGTATACCATCGTGATCTGGATGTAATAATGATCGAATCTCAGGTTCTATTAAGAAGTCGCTCTTATTATGGTTGCATATCTGACAAGATAATACGATGTTGCTAATATCCCCTGCAGCCGCTTTATTAACAAAGCAGTCTGCTGATTGGGGGATAAAGTGATCGATTTCAAACATTGTCTTTGGAATGATTTTTATCGAAGTACCACAATAGGCACACTTTCCATTGTAGATTTTTATAAAGTCTTTCTTGTAGGTACCCTCATTCTTTGAAACATACGCATGAATATCCTTTGCACGTGGGTGCTGTGTACGGAATGAATCCATGAAAATTTTCTTGTCTTCTAATATGTTGCCATATCCGGGACAATATTCTGTATCTCTGTAATCCTTACTCATTGATTATTTTTGACATCTCCTGAAAAGCGAGTACAAGTTTATCGATATCTGCTGCGGTAAGACTATCATATGCCGCGGTGCCATTCAAGGAACCAAGTACCCGTTCTTTTATAATCGGCTCCCAACTGTCGTTGCTCTTAAATCGAATTGCCAAATTGCGATAAATTTTCACTTGTTCAATTGCATGTTTGATAATATCAGGAAGAATATGATCATAGTATTCCTTTGCAGCTAATCCACATTTGGGATTGAATTTTGCAATGGTTTTGACAGAATCATCCTCACCATTTTGAGTAATAACTACAACTTCGATAAATGGAAATTGCTTTTTTAAAATAATCTTGAACTCTTCTCCGGAAAATTTCCCATCAGTTGCAGAATTGTTTTCAAAAAGCCGCGAGTCAATCAGAATGATATTTGCCGTAGCCACTTGAGGATTTTCTAGTAGACTTTTGTATCCTTCAGCTGGTTTGAATTCGTGTTCAGATATATTAAGGACTATATCACTTTGCAGAGCGTTTTTTAAGTCTTTGTCTAAATATTCGCTTAGTTGTGAATCGATGTCATCATCGATATAAAGTAAATTATATTCCTCCATTACAATGAACCTCCAATTGAAAACTCGGCAAAAAATCCTTTTGTACCGCGAATATCCAAAATTTGACCACCAGACATATTTACGGTGTTATTGACGATCCACATTCCGAGACCATGACCGTTTTTTCGGGTTGTTTCGTGAACCTCTAAAATTTTCATAGGATTGTTCTGATACTTTCGGGCTAAGCCTACACCATTATCGGAATATGAAAATTTCAGCAAACCATCTTCTAATGAACCCTGAATTATAATATTCAGATGGTTGCTCTTTTCATTTTGCTGAATACTATTTAGTATAAGATTGTCAAAAATAACATGAAGCACGTCCTCAGATAGATAGTACTCAATATCAGAAGCTACTCTAATACATATCGATATCCACGCATAATCTCCTTCCCAACTTTCTTTTATACGGTTTAAAAGTACTATTATAGACTGCATTCCAGGCTGAAATTGACGCTTTTCGATTTCTGAAAGCATTGTATCCATAAAAGAAACAATCTTAGCACATTTTTCACGTCCCTTTTCAAGAAGTACGGGAACATTTTTATACGCCTTCTTTGTCTTTTCTGGCGATAAAAGCTCATCCCACATTCCATATTCTTGCAGTGCGGCAATAATATAATCTGTATTCGCTGAAATCGAATTACGATCGTTTCTCATTTCATGGGCAATAGAAGAAGCTTTCAGGCCGGTTGTTGCAAGCACATTTAGAATACGGATGTCATACTTATAACGTTCCTCTACATTCGTCCGCTCTTGGCGAGCATCTTGACTTTCTTGGCGGTAGCTCTTGATTTCGTCAGCGAGTTGCATAGATTCTTGCACGGTAAGCGTAGGAACCAATTTTGGATTTTGAACGACTTTATCTGAAACGGGAGTTTTAGCAGGAATGGAAACAGATTCATTCTTGACATTAATATGTCTCACGATATCTTGACGGTACCGCTCAAACTCCTTAAATCCCAGCAAAATAATATCAACAAAGAGCTGATAATAAATATTTTCATCCAGACCTTGTCTATTAGATAAGTCTTGAAGCATCGCGTTGCGCCTTTTGTCGATTTCTATCTTTCCCGATATCTGGTTTTCACGAACTCTCCAAGCTCCTGTAGGATGTGAAGCTGCAGCGGGTGATTTACGGGAACGTTTTCCAAAACCTAACCAATCTTTTTTTCCGTCATAGGCGGATATACTGAAGGCATTTCTATACAGAATCACTCCGCCTGGCATTGGCGCAGGTAAACCGTGATGTTTATACAAAAATTTTTCACATTCAATGGATGATGGCTTCATACAAAAGAAAAAAGTGCCTGAGAAATCACCTAATTGAGATGCAACGTCTTCCAATTGTTCTTCCGTTAAATCATAATTGGATAATCCAGTTAGCTCGGTAACGATATCAACTTCACTTTCTTTTCTTTGGAGATTTATATTTGGACAATAATCCTGAGCAGAATCCAAAAATTCATCCGAATCAATTACTGTGTTCAGTGTTTTTTCATGGCTGTTATAATTTATAGAAATGCAAGAAAGACAATTCACGCCAAGAACTGGTTGAGGAAGATAGAAGGGAATATCGCCAGAAAAGTCTGGATGTGTCACAGAGATGTTCATAGCCCTGTCATTATAGGTTTTCGACAAGAAATTGACGAGATTTTCAATTTTCTTTTTGCCCCACTTTTCGCGCAATCCAGAGATTTTGATAGTAGTTCCCACGGATAATTTTGTTGAATCCTGCCGCATGGAAGATGAATTCCAATCTGTTTCCCAAATTATTCCTGCATTGGAATCCTTCTTTGTTTGAATCATTACATGATTGCCGAGTCGTGCCAAGGCAAAACGACCAACGCCTTTTGATCCGGCCAAAACTCGCTTCCGATTATTTGCATCAAAAATTTCATAAGATTTATCGCTTTTTCCAACATGCATCCATGCCGTTCTGATATTATTTTCGTCCATTCCTTGTCCGTCGTCAGCAATAACAAGCTGATCTCCTGAAAAAGAAATGTTCACATGCAGAGCTCCGGCGTCATAGGAATTTTTGACTAGTTCAAGAATAGCGGATTCGTCGTTTGTGAAGTTGTTCACACCCAGCAGATACGCAATTGTGCTGTCTTCAATTACATATTGTAAATGTTCCATGAAATCAAATCTCCTCAAACTGATAGTCGTTGATATCTTTGCAAGTTATTCGCTTGGATTTTCCACTAACACTTAAGCCTTGGTTTAAAATATACTCCAAAAAATCTTTGCTTTGAAGGATTGTTAGCGCGTCTTGTAGACTGGATTTACCATCGGAAACGGTTATATAGATACCGGAATATGGGATGTCATCAGCTGCCAAATAATATACCTCAACAGTATTTGTTACTACTGTTGAGAGAAGAAGTTTTTCCTGATGGAGATGGCTTAAAGCCTGTGAGCGACCATATTCGTACCACTTTGCTGATTTGTCAGCATCACGCACAATGAGTTTGTCTTTGAAAGCGAGTAGGTGTTCGTATGTGTTTGGAAATCGAGATTTAAAATCATCTTCTTCATAGCGCATCAGGGTATCTTTTTCATCATAATAGTACGGGAAAATTATTTGTTCTTTTACATTGCGCCGGAGAGAGCGTGGAGCGGCACCTTTTCTTAAACATCCCGGTTCAATAGAGGCTTCTTCTTTTACAATAAATGCCTTATTTAATTGAGTTGCAACGGCTATAGATGCGTGATACCTGCTACCAAACCGGATTGTTTTTTTTCTGTTAATATCAGTATTCAAAAAAACCCATTTATCGCCTAAAAGTTTTTTTTTCACTTGAACGCTATTTGCTTTCGATGTGGCACGATAATTAATAGTTGCTATATTATCTCTGCTTTCATAAACCAGAATGCTGCTTGATGTAAGCGTATCTTCAAATAATTGACTATTGGGATATTCCCATACGGTGCTGATGCCAGGAAGAAGTTTTTTTCGTATATCGTCTGCAAAAACATTCTTGTAAATATTGCTTGGAATCAATTGAACCATCTTTCCACCAGAAGCAAGTAAGTCGACACCTTTTTCTAGGAAAGCATAGCAGTAGTCGAATTTCCCCTTTTTACAAGTTCTAAAATTTTGACGGATGAATTTTCGATTTGTTTCATCAATATCGTGATATGAAATATACGGAGGATTTCCAATAATAAAATCAAATTTAATATCTGTAGTCCACTGAAGTGCATCTGTGCACACAAACGACCAATTGACGGTTGAAATTCCATAACTCCTTACGATTTCATTGAGATCGCTGATGCATTGATCGTACAATTGTGAATCAAGTTCAATACCATAAATGTCAGCAGACAGTCCAGAGGAAATATTATTAACATCGATATTCTGCGTGAGAGCATCCTCAACGTATCGCTTGACAATTTGTTTGATAATATTACCAGATCCAAATGAATACTCTAAAACTTTTTTCCCAAATAAGTCACGAGAATAACCTGCCAAATCGAGCATGTCGTCTACTTTGTTTAAGGGGGTAAACTTTTGGCACTTCTTTTTATTGCGTTCATTAGCTATAATTGGATTCATGCCTTACCTCGAACTCTCAAATGTATTTCGCTTTTTACATGTATGAATCGACAAACAAGAAATCATTGATGCAAAATTTTCTATTAATAGTTTTTTGTTGACTTTTGAATTACATATGTCAACCGGCATAGAAAGGTGCACTATTATAGTATTGCTTTTTGAATCTTTTCCAGAATCGTCTGATCAGCTGGGAGCCACGGAACAGAATCAAGCTCCTCTTTAGTCAGCCAACGTGCAGCCTCGGCTTCTTTCAGCACCAGTTTGCCGGAGACCACCTCGCACCAGAAGCAATCCATGGAAAGGTGGAAGGCGGGATAATCATATTCAATGGTGCCGATCAAATCGCCTACCGCGATCTCGGTATCCAGCTCTTCCCGGATCTCTCGTTTCAGTGCCTGCTGCGGGGTTTCACCTGGCTCGATTTTGCCGCCCGGGAACTCCCATCCGCCCTTGTACTCGCCGTAGCCGCGGGCGGTGGCATAAATTTTATGTTTCGTCTGAATATCGTCGCAGATCACAGCTGCAACAACGCGAACAACCTTCATGATATTCTCCTTTTAGCCCACCACCAGCTTGTTGGTCTTTTTGAGGAACTTTGCAGGAATCGGGCGGTCCAGCTTCCATGTGATATTTATGGGGCGGGAGCCCTCGTGCTTCACATAGTTCACCGTGCCCAGATAGGTATACGCTCCTGCACCGCCAAAACGGGCATCTGCCTTGAACTCGCGCACGAACAGCAGCACCCGGCTTCCTTTTTCCCGGTGATGGATGTAGCGCTGCCCGGTGGCAGGGTTTTCGGCGGTGGTGCTCTGGCTCTGCCAGTGGAACAGGCTTTCGTTAATGGAATAATCCTTGTACATGGTGGTGGGAGAGTAATCCTTGTCCGCTTTGTTCAGGGTCACAAAGAATACGTCCAGCTGCTTTTCCGGCAGCCACTTCACGCCCTCGCGGACAGTGGCAGGCTTCAAAAAGTCCAGTGCCACTAGCAGCTGGTCGCGGGTATAGGTGCAGTGCAGGTCCAGCGGACAATCAAAGCCTACATCCACAGGTTCGTCGATAAAATCAATGCGGTCATATTGATACTGCAAAAGTGCCTGCAGTTCCCCCAGCAAAACGGGACTATCCGAGAGAGCATACAGGTTATCGAGAACTTCTTCATCCTCCCAGCTTTCTGCAGTTTTGCCCCAGAGGGTCACATAAAACATTTGCAGCATCCGCTGCTCTACCGGCGGCAGGGCTGCAAAGTCGGTGTTATCCAATTTCGGCAGAAGCCCCAGCAAAAAACGGATCCACCTGCGGGAATCCACGACCGCAAAGCGGGCAAGGGCTTTGGTCATAGTTTCTTCCAAAGGCTCTGCAAAATCGGATGCCGCCCCTGCGCGGACGCACAGTCTGCTGAAGCAGACCTTTTTGCTGTAAATTGCACGCGGGTCAAGATGATAGTAGCCGAGGAAGTTCCCAAGTGTCAGGGGCAGACCAGTATCCTCTGTGAAGGCAGCTGCCCGCGCCACAAGCCCGGAGGCGCGGTCATAGGAGGCGCTGATATTATCCAGCACATACTTTGCGGCAATTTTTTCCAGCTGAATATAGCAGCCTTTGGGTGCAGAGACAAAGCCCTCTTTAAGCTCCCGACTGACGCTGCGGGTGGTGTTCGAGAGCAGTGCTGCGAATTTCTCCTCAAAATTATACTTTTTGTTGGCCTGTCCGATGAAATCCAGAACGGTCAGGCAATCCTTGTTTTCTGCCAGACGCAGACCGCGCCCCAGCTGCTGCAAAAACACGGTCAGCGACTCGGTAGGGCGCAGGAACAGCACCGTGTTCACCTCGGGGATATCCACGCCCTCGTTGTAAATGTCTACCACAAAGAGGAATCGGAGCTCCCCGGAAACCAGCCGCTGCTTGGCGGCGTTGCGCTCCTCGTCAGGAGAGTCGCCGGTCAGTGCCATAGATGGAATGCCGTGGGTATTAAAGTAGCGCGCCATGAATTGGGCATGAGCGATGGAAACGCAGAAGCCCAGACCCTTTACCTCGTCGATATCGGTGACATATTTCAGGATGGAGTTCACCACAAGGTCAGCGCGGCGCTCCGCCACCATGCCGCTGAGGGTATACAGGTTGGACAACTCGTTTTTATCGTAGCCGCCGGTACGCCATTTCAGGCTGCTCAGATCTGCGGTGTCGGTGACGCCGAAATATTGGAAGGGACAAAGTAGTTTCCGGTCAATGGCCTCCGGCAGACGGATCTCGGCGGCAATGCGTCCGCCGAAATAGTCCAGAACGCTTTTGCCGTCCATGCGTTCCGGGGTGGCGGTCAGTCCAAGCAGGATCTTCGGTTGATAATATTCCAGCAGCTTCTGATAGGTGGGTGCAGCCGCATGGTGGAATTCGTCTACAATGATGTAATCGTAAAAATCTGCTGCCGTTTTGGCGGCAAGCTCCTGAGAATTGAAGGTCTGGATAGAAACAAATAGATGGTCGATGCTGTCGGCTTTGTGGTTGCCCACATACAGCTCGCCGAAATTGGCATCCTTCAGTACCGCCCGGAAGGTGTACAGGCTCTGCTTCAGGATCTCCTCTCGGTGTGCCACAAACAGCAGACGGCAGGGCTGCCCCGGATGCTGTTTGCAGAAGCGCTTGTAATCCAGTGCAGAGATCACAGTTTTGCCGGTGCCGGTAGCGGCGACCACCAAGTTGCGATTATACCCCCGAACGGTGCGCTCGGCATCCAGTCGGTCCAGAATTTCCTGCTGGTAGGAATAGGGCAAAATATCCAGGGTATAGATCCCGCTGTGGTCGGCCTCGCTGTATTTTTCGGCTTTCAGGGCGCGGGTCAGCCGTTCCCGCTGTCCTTCATCGTAATATTCAAACTCGCTGGAATTCCAGTAGCTTTCAAAAGTGGCTGCGATCTTTTCAATGGTCTCCGGCAGGTCCTTTCGGGTCACCTTGACGTTCCATTCCAGACCGCTGGAAATTGCCGCATTAGACAGGTTGGAGGAGCCAACATACGCTGTGGTAAAGCCGGTGTCCCGGTAAAACACATAGGTCTTTGCGTGGAGCCGGGTGCGCTTGGTGTCGTAGCTGACCTTGATCTTCGTATTGGGCAGCGCGCGCAGCTCCTCGATGGCTTTTACGTCCGTAGCGCCCATATAAGAGGTGGTGATGATGCGCAACTCACCGCCGCTTTGCGCAAACTGCCGCAGCTCGTCCATGATGAGGCGTAAGCCGCTCCACTTGATAAAGGAGACCAGCATATCAATACGGTCGGCGGAAACGATCTCCTTTTTCAGCTCCGTGTACATCTGCGGCTCATGGATAGCGCCGGTAAACAGGGAACTTTGCGCAATAGAGGTCTCCGGGCGGTCAAGGTCTTTTGCGCTTTTTCCTGTAGCAAGGCGCGGGTCGTTCTGCTGCAAAAGCGCAAGAAGCTGCTCTGCCCGCTGGTCAACACTGAGCGCGGCAAAGTCAGCTTCCTGTGTGGTGTTCTGGATGGTGGTCACGATCTGGTTTGCCAGCTGGATCTGCGCCTCGATGCCGCCGCCGTTATCCTGCACATTCTCAAGACCCTTCTGTACTACATCAGTCAAATACTGCGCCAGCACTTTGGCAGCCTCCGCAGTGTCGATAGGCGCAGTGGACTTGCGGGCTTCCGGGATCTCTGTAAGCTCGCGGTTCAGTGCGTTATTGATGACCTGTTCGTACAGACCGGGGTAGAGCATAGGTGCACTTCCTTACCGTTTTCTTTTATTATAGCGCCCGTTAGAAGAATATTCAATGATCGATGATAAACCGCATCTGATTGAAAAAGAAGTTTTTGATCTCAGAAAATATGAACAGGTCCGTAAAAAGTAGACAATAGACAAAAGGCCTCCCCGTGTAGGATAATAGAACTACACGAGGAGGTTTTGCTATGCCCAGAAAATATGTA
>OAWJ01001134.1_pt1 | contig 16451 bp, 9 predicted proteins | sample 1517021 | NCBI WGS metagenome assembly OAWJ01 (sample SAMEA2580121, study PRJEB22360) | human gut metagenome | biome: human gut; feature: human-associated habitat; material: faeces | place: Denmark | collected 2008/2010
CTACGAAAGAGAGAGCTCCTGCGAAAGCAGGGGCTTTTGTTGTTTTACGTTCGGGGGGGGCCTGCCAGTGGCGGGCCCTGCAGATTACAATACCATGGAAAATGACAGGGAGGCGCTTATGAAATTATTCCACTTATCCGATCTCCACATCGGAAAGCGAGTCAATGAATTTTCGATGATCGAGGATCAGAAGTACATTTTGTCGCAGATTCTGCATGCTGCAAAAAGAGAGAGACCAGATGGCGTACTGCTTTCCGGAGATATTTACGACAGTACGATTCCAAGTGCAGAAGCGGTTCAGGTTTTTGACGTGTTTCTGACAGAGCTTTCCACCAATCGGATTCCCACTTTTATCATCAGTGGAAACCATGATTCCGCCGAGCGTCTGGCATTTGGATCCAGCCTGATGGGAAAAAGCGGGATCTATTTTTCAAAGGTATACAATGGAACGATAGAGAAAATTCCGCTGCAGGATGCGTATGGCACGGTGTGGATTCATCTGCTTCCGTTTTTACGGCCTGCGGTGGTGCGCCATGCCCTGCCGGAGCGTGCGGAAGAAGTAATGTGTACAGCGGATGCAGTTCGGATTGCATTGGAACAGGATCTGGTTGATGAACAGGATCGAAATGTGATTCTGGCCCACCAGTTCGTAACCGGGGCAAAACGATGTGATGCAGAAGAACTGCAGGTTGGCGACTTGGATCAGATTCCGGCAGAATTGTTTGAAAAGTTTGATTATGCTGCACTGGGGCACATCCACAGCCCACAGAAGGTGGAAAGAGACACGGTTCGCTATTGCGGTTCGCCGCTGAAATATTCTTTTTCGGAAGCAGGACAGGAAAAAACGATTACGGTGATCGAATTAAAAGAAAAAGGAACGGTGGAGCTTAGAACAATTCCATTAAAGCCCTTGCACGATCTCAGGAAAATCCGGGGGACGTATCTGGAAGTCACGGCAAAAACATTTTATGAGAACAGCGACTGCGAGGATTACCTTCTGGTGACGTTGACGGATGAAGAAGATGTGCCGGATGGAATGGCAAAACTCCGAACGATCTATCCGAACCTGATGCGCCTGGAGTACGATAACAAAAGAACCCGGTCTGCTGCAGACATTGGCACGGCGGAACGAGTGGAGGAAAAATCAGAACTGGAACTGTTCCGGGAATTTTATGAATTACAGAATAATCAGAGCATGACCGCACAGCAGAAAGCGCTGGTGGAAGAATTGTTACGGGGGATGAAGGCATGAAACCAAAGAAATTAGTCATCAGTGCATTCGGACCGTATGCGGACCGGATGGAACTTGATTTTGACCGGCTGGGCGGCGGTCTGTATCTGATTACGGGGGACACCGGCGCTGGAAAAACAACGATTTTTGATGCCATCACGTTTGCGCTTTACGGGGAAGCGAGCGGTGAAATCCGGAAAGGCGAAATGTTCCGCAGTAAGTATGCAAAACCGGAGGTGCGTACCTTCGTAGAGCTTACGTTTACGTATCAGGGAAAGGACTATACGGTAAAGAGAAACCCGGAATATCTGCGCCCGAAGGACCGCGGACAGGGCATGACGATGGAGAAAGCGAATGCAGAACTGATTTTTCCGGATGAGCGGCAGCCGGTTACGAAAACTTCGGAAGTGACAAAGAAAGTGACAGAACTTCTCGGGCTGGATCAGCGTCAGTTCCGACAGATTGCGATGATTGCGCAGGGAGATTTCCAGAAGCTTCTGCTGACAGGAACAGCGGATCGGAGTGAAATTTTCCGGAAAATGTTTCACACAGAGATTTATCAGGAGCTGCAGAAGAGCCTGCGGGAAGCAGCAAAGGAGCGCTGGAAAATATATGATGAAAAGAAACGCAGCATCAGCCAGTATCTGGAAAATGTTGTCTGCCCGGAAGAGGCAGAATGGAAAACAGAGTTTGACCGGCTGAAGAAAAATAAATTCGACGGCCAGGTTATGCGCGGTATGGAACTGCTTGCACGCTGCATCGAATGGGACGATGAGAAATTAAAGGCGCTGCAGGACGAGCAGAGTACGCTAAATGAAGAGATCGAAAAGAAAAACCAGCTTTTGGGAAAAATAAAAGAGCGACAGACGAGACAAAAAGAGAAAGAGCAGAAAGAAAAAGAATGGGAGACTCTGCTTCCGAAGGAAGAAGAAAAGAAAAAGAGAAGTGAGCAGGCAGAGAAAGAGGCAGAGATTTGTAAGCAGTTGGAAGAGCAGATTCGGGAAGAAAAAGTGTGTCTGGAACTGCTGCGAAAAGTGCAGCAGGAGCAAAGTGCAATGACACAGCTGCAAAAGGAACTGCAGGCAGCAACAGAAGCAAAAGAACAGCTTCAGACAGAGCAGGAGCGTGCCAAAAAAGTCCTGGAACAGAAGAAAGCACGGGAAGAACGTCTCTCTGATGCGGAGGTGAAACTTGCACGGACGGGACAAAAAGAAGCGTATGCCGCAGAGCAGATACAGCAGATGGAAGCATACTGCGAGACAATTGCAGGCGCAGTCAAAGAGGAAGCGGCAAACAAAGAAGAGGAAAGCGTTCTTTGTAAAAAAATAAAAGAAACAGAGGAGACAGCGGCCAGGGCAGCCGAAGAGGCAGAAAGGCTGGCCGGGCAGGATCAGGTCTGCGAAAAACTGCTGGATGAAAAGAAAAATCTGGAACAGAAAATCCACACTTTAGAAGAAACGAAAAAACGGCTGGAGAGAACGACGGCTGAAAGGACGCAGATTGCCGCGCAGGTGACACAACTGCGAAAGGAAGAAGAGAACTTACAGGCGGATATCACGACAACGGCAGAACATCTGGCCGAAAGAGACGGAGCCGCGCTGCTGCAGGAAAAATACCACCAGAAGCTGGAAACGCTGGAAAATCTGCTGGAAAGCTGGGAGCAGGGACGCAAAGAACTGGAAGAAAAGCAAGGTGCATACCAGCGTGAAATCAAAAAGAGAGATGCTTTACGGGAAACATATCAGGCGATGGAATCTTTATTTCTGGATGCACAGGCGGGAATTCTGGCAGAAAAACTGACAGAGGGAGAACCATGCCCGGTCTGCGGCGCTATTCATCATCCGCAGCCTGCCAGACGAGCAGAACATACGCCAGATAAAGAAACGCTGGATCACAAGAAAGAAGAACTTCGGATGCAGGAGGAAGCAGCTGCGGGACAAAGCGAGGCTGCGGGCAGCTGCAGCAGACAGGTACAGGAAAAACGTGCACAGCTAACGGAATGGCTGTTAAGAGAACTGCCAGAGAGTCGGAAAGAACACGAACAGAAGCGACTTTCACAGATGCCGGATGTTTTATTTCAACAGGAAGCGGTCGAGAAGGCAGAGCAACTTCGGAAGGAAGAAGAAACACAGAAAGTACGTCAGATGGAATATGCGGAACTGGAAAAAAGACAGACAGAACAGCAGAAAAGACTGGAAAGCATAAAAAAGACCATTGCAGCGGAACAGACACAGCTTGGCCGGGCAGAAGGAACCAAAAGAGCACTGGAAGAACAGTTGGAAAAAGAAATTGCGGAGGCGCAAAAAACGACTGCTTTTATGGAAAAAAAGAATCCTGCGCAAAGAAAGGATCCGGGGGAGAGCGAGGACAGAAACTCCCTGGCTGATCAGATTGCCCAGGTGATTTCCTTCCGGAAAAACAGACAGAAACAGTGTGAGGGAGAGATTGCTGCCACGCGGGCAAAGGTGAGCCGCCGTGCAGAATGTATCGCACGGCAGAAAAAAGCGGAAGCTGAGCGAAAAGAGGATCATGAGCGGCTGCAGAAGGTGCGGAGCCGTCTTGAAGTACTGCAAAGCGATCGGAAGAGATGGAAGAAACAAGAAGAGAAACTGCTGGAAAATCTGGAAGAGCAGAGAGCGATCTGGGGAGAACAGGATCAGCAGAAAACAGGAGCGAAATCCGAAGGCAAGCCTGGAGATGGGAAGGAGCAGCTGAAGGATCTGGTAAGTGCAGAAACGGTGAAAAAACAGATAAATGAATTTACGGGATCGGAAATCGCAGAAAAACTTGTAGATGCGGAAAGAGAACTGTGGATTCGGTCTGTATGGGAACAGCACTGGCTGAAACAAAAGCAAAAAGAACTGACAGAACAGAAACAACGCATTCTTGCAGAACAGGAGGAACTGAAAAAGATCCGACAGGAAATCCAGGAGGAAACACAGAAAACGGAGCAAAGAGAACAGGAAATTCGCAAAAAAGAGCTGCGGGAAACGGAACAAAAGGCTGAAAGAAAAGCACTGCTGGAAAGGATCCGGGAAAAAGAGGCGCAGCTTGCGGGAAAAGAAGAAACAGAACTTCTGGAGCATATTGCAGCCTGGGAAGCACAGAAAGAACGGCTGGAAGAAGCACAGAAAACAGCAAAAGAGGAACTGGATGCCATACAGAAAAAACTGACGGAAGTGCAGGCGGCGCTTACGGCGATTCAGGCGTTAGAAACAGCGGATTCACAGGAACAGCCGCTCCCGTCAGAAACAGAATTACAGGAAGATTTAAGGGGACTTTCCGAACAGAAACAGATTCTGGATCAGCGTTATAACGAGCAGTATCACGCGGCAAATACGAATCAGAACACATATGATGCCATTCGGAATCAGCAAAGTCAGATGCAGACCGTGGAAGAAGAGTACAAATGGGTCAATGCGCTTGCGGATACCGCATGTGGAAATGTGAGCGGAAAGCAAAAGATTGAACTGGAAACGTATGTGCAGATGGCGTATTTTGACCGGATTCTGCGAAAAGCCAATGTGCGTTTCCTGACGATGAGTCAGGGACAGTATGAGCTGAAACGGCAGGAAGACGGCGGAAATATAAAGAGCAAAGCCGGACTGGAACTGAATGTGATTGACCACTATAACGGGACGGAGCGAAGTGTCCGCACGCTTTCCGGCGGAGAATCTTTCCAGGCTTCCCTTTCCCTGGCGCTTGGCCTGTCGGATGAAATCCAGTCGTATGCGGGCGGCATTCAGTTAGACTCTATGTTTGTGGATGAAGGTTTTGGATCGCTCGATGCAGAGTCTCTGAACCAGGCCGTAAAAGCACTGGAAGGTCTGGCAGAAGGAAACTGTCTGGTCGGAATTATTTCTCACGTACCGGAGTTAAAAGACAGGATTGAGAAAAAAATTGTTGTGACGAAAAACCGGAGCCGGGATGGAGTAGGCAGCCGGGCTGTGATAGAATAAACGGCACAATCTGAAAATGCACCAGAAGTGTAAAAAAGTGAAAAAGAAATGTTACAGCTTGCGGGTTGCCAGTGAGCTGTAACAAGAATGCAGCAAGAGATCAGCTGGATTCGAGAGAATTCCTTGTCAGAAGGAATAGGAAATGCTATAATGGGTCCGTTGGGCAAAAAAAGTTGAACAAACAGAGCAAATCCGGCGAACTTGTGCCGGCTGGCATAGAATGGAGGAAACAAATGAAAACATCAGATTTTTATTATGATCTGCCAAAAGAACTGATTGCACAGGATCCGCTGGAAGACCGTAGCGCTTCCCGCCTGATGCATCTGGATAAAACGACAGGCGAATACAAGCATGGCCATTTCCGTGATATTCTGCAGTATCTGAAACCAGGCGACTGTCTGGTTATCAATGATACGAAGGTAATTCCAGCACGTCTTTATGGTTCCAAGGTCGGAACGGATGCGGCAATTGAGATTCTTCTTTTAAAGAGAAAAGAAAATGACATCTGGGAAACGCTGGTAAAACCGGGCAAAAAATGCAAGGTCGGAACCGTAATCTCCTTTGGAGACGGAATTCTGACAGGCGAAGTAGTCGATATCGTGGATGAAGGAAACCGCTTGATCCAGTTCCACTATGAAGGCATTTTTGAAGAAATTCTGGATCAGCTTGGTGAAATGCCGCTGCCGCCATATATCACACATAAACTGCAGGACAAGAACCGTTATCAGACGGTATACGCAAAACACGAAGGCTCCGCAGCAGCTCCGACCGCCGGACTGCATTTTACGAAAGAGCTTTTGCAGCAGGTGCAGGATGCTGGTGTAAAGATCGCCCATGTAACCCTGCATGTCGGCCTTGGCACCTTCCGTCCGGTGAAAGTGGAGGATGTCACCCAGCATCACATGCACTCTGAGTTCTATGTGGTAGAAGAAGATCAGGCAAAACTGATCAACGATACGAAAGCAGCAGGCGGCCGTGTGATCGCAGTCGGAACAACGAGCTGCCGTACTCTGGAGTCGGCAACCGGCGAGGACGGCATTTTAAAAGCCGGAAGCGGCTGGACCGAGATCTTTATCTATCCGGGTTACCGCTTCAAGATGATCGACGGACTGATCACCAATTTCCATCTGCCGGAGTCCACACTGGTGATGCTGGTATCGGCACTGGCTGGAAAAGAGCATATTATGGCAGCTTATGAAGAGGCTGTAAGAGAAAAATACCGCTTTTTCTCCTTCGGCGATGCCATGATGATTGAATAAAAAATTCGTTTATGACAAAAATACGATGCTGAAAGAAAACGACCATATAGGAACACCCGTGAAGCCCTATATGGTCGTTTTTTTCTCTGCGAATCTTCTAAATCTTTCTTTTTTCCTGCCGAAAAACAGAAGATTTTATTAAGGTTTCTGAAAACGAGCAGAACTGGGTTGTGTCAGGGAATGTTTTTGCGTATACTGATACGTGTTTGAGACAAGGGAGGACGGATTTTGAAGAGAGACGAGAGAAGAAAGTTTCCATACTATGGTATCCTGCCGCTAATTCTGACGCTGACAGCGAATTTTATCGCTTATTTTGGAACGCGGCCGTTTACCAGTTCGTGGAAACATTACAATATAGAAACGGTGCTGGACCAGCAGATCCCGGTGATCCCGTGGACGATCGTGATTTATTTTGGCTGTTATCTGGTCTGGATTGTAAATTATCTGATTGCCGCAAGCAGAGAGAAAGAATTTGTCTGGCGGTTCTTTGCAGCAGATGTTCTGGCGCGGCTTGTCTGTATGGCATTTTATCTGCTGCTGCCGACAACGAACGTAAGGCCGTCGATCCCGGAACAGGGATTCTGGAATCAGATGCTTGCCTTGCTCTACCAGATGGATGCGGCGGACAATTTGTTCCCATCGATTCACTGCCTGAACAGCTGGTTCTGCTATATCGCAGTCCGCAGCAGACGGGAGATTCCGCGCTGGTATCAGCGGTTCTCTTTCTGGGCGGCACTTGCCGTGTTTGTCTCTACGCTGACAACAAAGCAGCATGTGATTGCAGATGTGATTGGCGGAGCGCTTCTGGCAGAAGTGACGTGGCAGATCGCGGGACGCACGCATCTTGGTGCATGGTATGGCATGATATTGGAACGAAGGAGGTGGAAACGCCGTGCAGAGTAAGAAAAAAATGATCGTGAATACCGTTTTTCTCGTTGTGATTTTTGCGTTGACGATATACGGTGTTTTCCACGGCGAAGACCTTGGCGCAATGATGGAAGCAATGCGGCGGGCAGATGTGCGGTGGCTGTTGCCGGGACTGTTCTGTGTCGTGTTTTTTATCTGGGGAGAATCGATCATCATCTGGTACATGATGCATTCCTTCCAGATTCCGGTGAAGAAGCGGACATGTTTTCTGTTTTCTTCCGTCGGATTCTTTTTCAGCTGTATCACAGCGTCCGCAAGCGGCCAGCCGATGCAGCTCTACTATATGAAAAAGGAGAAAATATCTCTTCCGGTATCAACGGTGATTCTGATGATCGTCACGATCACCTACAAAGCGGTGCTGGTCGTGGTGGGACTTGGGCTTGTTCTGTTCGGACAGGGCTTCCTGCACCGGTATCTGACGGAAATCCTTCCGGTTTTCTATCTGGGAATCGGTCTGAATGTCTTCTGTGTCACAGCCATGCTTATTCTGGTTTTTCATCCGGCGCTTGCGCGGACAATTCTGGTTTTGGGACTGAAAATCGTGGAAAAACTGCATTTGATGAAACGAAAAGAAAGCCGCCTGAAAAAACTGGAAGCTTCCATGGAAGTCTACCAGAATACGGCAGCGTATCTTGGCACCCACAAAATGGTGCTGGTCAATGTCCTTGCGATTACCTTTGCACAGAGGTTTGCTTTATTTGCAGCAACATGGTTTGTATACCGCGCCTTCCATTTATCAGGCATTTCCTTTATCACCATTGTGCTGCTGCAGGCGGTCATTTCCGTATCGGTTGACATGCTGCCGCTTCCGGGAGGAATGGGAATCAGCGAGACACTGTTCCTGAAAATTTTCCCGCCGGTCTTTGGAAGCGCGCTGCTTCTTCCGGCAATGGTGCTTTCCAGAGGGCTCGGCTACTACGGGGAGCTGCTGGTGAGTGCAGTCTTTACCATCGTCGCACAGCTTACGATCGGGAATACGAAAAGAGAAAAAAGAGGGGGAACTACATATGATAGGGTTCTATGATTATACCGTAATATTAACATATATCAGCTTTGCATCGTCCATCAGCGGCATTTTTCTTGCAACGCGGGGACACTTTAACTGGGCGATTTTTTGTCTTGCTTTTTCCGGACTGTGCGATATGTTCGATGGAAAAATTGCTCGGACGAAGAAAAACAGGACCGAAGATGAAAAGCGGTTCGGCATTCAGATCGATTCGCTCTGCGATGTGGTCTGTTTCGGTGTCTTTCCGATCGTGCTCTGCTATGAGCTTGGCATGACACATTTTTACAGCATTCCGATTCTTATTTTCTACGGTCTTGCGGGCGTGATCCGTCTGGGATATTTTAACGTAATGGAAGAGAAGCGTCAGAATGAAACTTCGGAGAACCGGAAATATTACCAGGGACTGCCGATTACCTCGATGTCAGTGGCTCTGCCGCTGCTGTTCGTCTTTGCGCCGCTCTGCCGCGGATACTTTCTAATCTGGCTGCATCTGCTGGTGCTGGCGGTCGGCGTTCTGTTTATCACGGATTTCCGCTCCCGAAAGCCGACGAATAAAGAGCTTGCTGTGCTGGTAGCGGTCGTTGGAGTGGCTGTGCTCCGCGGACTTCTGATCTGGAAGGGAGGAAGAACGATTTGAGACTCTGCGCTTATCCTTACCGAAAACAGGGGAAAAATCATCCAAAGCTTGATCTGATCCGCGAGGAAAATGATCTGCAGGACCGTTTTCTGCACATGATGTACAGCCATGCCGCCGGAAGAGCCGCGATGCAGCCGCTGGTTCAGTCATTTGTATCTCGTGCGGCAGGCTGCTTTCTGGACAGCCGCTTATCGGTGCCGCTGGTTGCACCGTTTGTAAAGAAAAATCATATTTCACTGAAGGAATGTACCGCAAAGCAGTTTATCTCGTTCAATGATTTCTTTGTGCGGAAGCTGAAAATGGATGCACGTCCGTTTTCCAATGCGCCGCAGGATTTTATCAGCCCGTGTGATGCGCGGCTTACGGTTTATCCGATTCATGAGAACGGGAAGTTTGAGATCAAGAACACAGAATATACGCTGGAACAGCTTCTGCGCGACCGGAAGCTGGCAAAACGGTATGAGGGCGGAACGTTATTTCTGTTCCGGCTTTCCGTGGACGATTATCACCGGTATCTCTTTGTGGATGACGGCGTCTGTTCGACGGAACGGCGGATTGAGGGTGTGCTCCACACGGTCAATCCGGCGGCGAATGATTTTTGCCCGATCTATAAAGAAAATACGAGAACCTACACGCTGCTGCAGTCCGCAAATTTCGGCACACTGCTGCAGATGGAGGTCGGCGCGATGATGGTCGGAAAGATTGTCAATGAAAATGCCGGAGCGGCGAGACGTGTACAGCGCGGCGAAGAGAAAGGCTATTTTGCCTTCGGTGGTTCGACAGTGATCGTTCTGGCACAGAAGGGAAGCGCAGTGCCGGAAAAACGGATCTGGAATTATTCGCGGCTTGGAATCGAAACGCGGGTACGGCAGGGAGAAACGGTTGGGACGGCCGGAAGAACAGGGTAAAAGCAAAAAAAATGGATTGTGAGGAAATGATCTTCACAATCCATTTTTTGTTTAAACGTTTTTTATGCCTGCAGCCGTGCCAGATCCTGGTAGAATGTCGGATACGAGATATCCACACAGCCGGCGCGCAGGATTTCCGTCGGTGTCTCTGCGGCAAGCGAAGCGATTGCAAACGACATCGCAATGCGGTGGTCGAGGCGGCTGTCGATTTGGGCGCCGTGGAACGGTTTTCCGCCCTCAATGATCATGCCGTCGTCCGTGCCTTCCAGGGAAACACCCATCGCGGTGAGTTCGTTTACCATGATATCAAGACGGTTCGATTCTTTGACTTTCAGCTCCTCCGCATTCCGGATCACGGTTGTACCGTTCGCTGTGGCGGCAAGAACCGCGATGATCGGGATTTCATCGATCAGGGTCGGGATCAGTTCGCCCTCGATGACAGTGCCGGAAAGAGACGGCGTATAGCGCACGAGAAGGTCTGCAACCGGTTCTCCGCCGGAGTTCTGCTCATTCAGAAGTGTGATGTCAGCACCCATGGCGCGGCAGACGCGGAGCATACCGTCGCGGGTCGGGTTGATGCCGACATTTTTCAGGAGCACCTCAGAGCCTGGAACTATCAGCGCGGCGGCGATGAAGTAGGCGGCGGAGGAAATATCTCCCGGCACACGGACGAGATTTCCATGGAGATCCGGGTCCGGCAGAACCGATGCGGTCAGCCCTTCGGAGGCAACGTCGGCGCCGAAGAATTTCAGCATCAGCTCCGTATGGTTTCTGGAAAGAGCCGGTTCGGTAACGCTTGTTTTTCCGTCAGCATACAGTCCGGCAAGCAGGACACACGATTTGACCTGTGCGGATGCGACCGGCGAAAGATAGGAGATGGCGTGGAGCGGATGGCTGTTGATTGCAAGCGGCGCACAGCCGTTTTCCGGAATACTGCGGATGGAAGCGCCCATCTGGGTCAGCGGATTGATGATGCGTCCCATCGGCCGTTTCTGAATGGAGGCGTCACCGGTCAGTGTACTGGAAAAGTTCTGGCCGGCAAGAATGCCGGAGATCAGGCGTGTCGTTGTTCCGCTGTTTCCGCAGTCGAGAACGGCGGACGGAGCCGAAAGTCCGTGCAGGCCTTTTCCATGAACGAGGATGCGCTCCGGCGTGTTCTTGATCTCAATGCCCATACTGCGGAAGCAGGAGATGGTGGAGAGACAGTCGGCACCCTGTAAAAAGTTTGTGACTTCTGTGGTTCCCTCTGAAATGGCACCGAACATGACGGCGCGGTGGGAAATGGATTTATCGCCCGGCACGGAGATTTCTCCGCGCAGAGGACGTACTGCTTTCTGGAACTGCATAACGTAACTTCCTCCTGTCAAGATATACGCGCTTTTAATTGCGGATATGAATGGTATAGCCATGGTCTTTTAAGACCTTCCGGGCAAGAATGCCTGCCTGCTCTTCATAAAATTCAATGCGGAGAGCACCCTCTTCGAACTCGCGGTTATGCGTAATGCCGATATTTTTAATACTGATCTGGTTGATGGCAAGAATTGTTGTAACGGCTGCGATTCCGCCGGCTTCATCGAGCAGGTCGCAGTAAACGACGTATTCTTTCTTTGTCGGTCCATAGGAAGAATCTTCCATGGAATTCCGGTATTCGCGGGAACTTTCAAACATATTGTAGAGCTCGTGGCCTTTTTTGTTGTCAACCAGGTATTTTGCCTGGACGAGAAGGCGGATATAGGAATCCAGCACATTCGAGAGCTGCTTCTGGTTTGAGAGACAGATCTGCTGCCATACCTCCGGGGAGGAGGAAGCGATGCGGGTGATGTCCTTGAAGCCGCCTGCAGCAACGGTTTTCATCTGCTCTTCCGGTGTGTCTAGGGATGCGAGTGCATTGACCAGGGTAGCGGCAACGATATGCGGCAGATGACTGACACCTGCGGTGATGTAGTCGTGCTCTTCGTATGTTAAAACCATCGGGATCGCCTTTAAGGACTGGACAAGATCAACGAAAGCGGAAACTGTCGCGATCTCAACATCTGGTCCGGGTGTAATCATATAGTAAGCATTTTCCAGCAGGTAATCGGTGGCGCTGGAATATCCCGTCTTTTCGGAGCCTGCCATCGGATGGCCGCCGATAAACTGGTGCGTCATGCCGAGGGTTTCCACCGCCTGATGGATTTCTCCTTTTACACTTCCGACGTCTGTGATGATACAGCCCGGTTTTGCGATGCCTTTCACGAACGGAAGATAGGAGATGTTGGTGCTGACAGGAGCACATAAGAAAATATAATCACAGTCGGCAAAGCGGTCGTCCCGTTCTTCCAGCGCGATATCAATCACGCCTTCCTGAATTGCCTCTTCGATCGTCGCTTTGGTGCGGCAGTAGGCCATCAGTTTATACTCCGGGTGAACCTTTCTGAGGGTTTTTGCAATGGAGCCGCCGATGAGGCCAAGGCCGATAAAGCCGATACAGATTTTTTCAGATGTATCACACATAATTCAAGTAGTCCTTTCTGACAATTTTCGTAGGTAAATTGTATAAAAGACATTGTAAAGCATCTGAAATCAAATGTCAAAGATTTCTTGCTTTAAAGTGACAAAGTATTTTTGAAAGGCAGCAATTTTGCTTGTTTTGCAAAATCTGACAGATTCCACAGAAAAGCCAGACAGAAAAGCCAGACAGAAAAGCGGAAGAAAGGCAGAATAACCAGCTAAAATACATATAAAATTTAAAAATTCAGAAATATATTGTGAAATATGAATAATATACTTGCAAAAAAGCAAAAACTTTAGTAGAATAGTGACTATGATAAGAGGAACGGAAGACGTGAATCTTGATAAAAAGCAGAAAGGCGAATAAGAGCGGCCTTGCAATCTGCAAATTTACTTACATGGGAGGTATTACATATGGACGTTTTTAGAACTGACCGAATCAGAAATGTGGTGCTGCTGGGGCACAGCGGCTCCGGAAAGACAAGTCTGACCGAAGCTATGGCTTATCTTTCCGGTATGACAAACCGTCTCGGAAAAGTGACAGACGGAAATACCGTCAGCGATTTTGACAAAGAAGAAATCAAGCGCAAATGCTCTATTTCCACAACGCTTGTCCCGGTCGTATGGGGAAAAAATAAGATCAATGTTCTGGATACTCCTGGAATGTTTGATTTCGTAGGAGAAGCACAGGAAGCCGCTTCCGCAGCAGATGCCGCTGTAATCGTGGTATCCGGAAAGGCCGGCGTGCAGGTCGGAACCCAGAAAGCATGGGAACTCTGCGAGAAATACAATCTTCCGCGTATGATCTTCGTAACGGAAATGGATCAGGACGATGTCAGTTACCGAGAAGTCGTTGAGCAGCTCACCGAACTGTACGGAAAACGAATCGCACCGCTTCATATGCCTCTGCGTGAAAATGGTAAATTTGTAGGATATATCAATATTGTAAAGAACAAAGGCCGCAGATATATCGAAAAAGATAAAAAAGAAGAATGCCCGATTCCGGATTACTCCGTAGAATATCTGGAGAAGTACCGTGAAACCCTGATGGAATCCGTGGCAGAAACAAGTGAAGAGTTTATGGACCGCTACTTTGGCGGAGAAGAGTTCTCGGTAGCAGAGATTTCCGCAGCGCTTGCCATGAACGTAGGAGACGGCACCATCGTTCCGGTATGCATGGGCTCCCCGGTCAATCTGCAGGGCGTATCGAACCTTCTTGATGATATCTGCGGATACTTCCCGGATCCGTCCACCCGTCCGTGTGCCGGCATCAATCTCAATACGAACGAAATTTTCGAGGCAAATTACGACTTTGCGAAACCGAAGAGCGCGACCATTTTCAAGACGATCGTGGATCCGTTCCTTGGAAAATATTCAATGATTAAGGTTTGCTCCGGCGTTATTAAAAGCGATGATGTGCTCTATAATGTAGATCAGGAATCCGAAGAAAAACTGAGCAAGCTGTACGTGCTCGAAGGCTCCAAGCCGATCGAAGTACCGGAGCTTCATGCAGGAGATATCGGTGCCATCGCAAAACTCGGCGATGCAAGAACCGGCGATTCCCTTGCGACAAAGAACAATCAGGTCCGCTACGGAAAACCGGATGTTTCGACTCCGTACACCGCAAAACGATATAAACCGAAGAACAAAGCCGATGTAGATAAGATCTCCCAGGCCTTTGCCAAGATGATGCAGGAAGACCTGACAATGAAGGCAGTCAATGATTCTGCAAACCATCAGACATTGCTGTACGGCATGGGCGACCAGCACATCGATATTATCGTCAGCAAGCTGCTGGAGCGCTACAAAGTAGAAGTAGAGCTGTCCCGTCCGAAGGTAGCCTTCCGCGAGACGATCCGCAAAAATTCGGATGTAGAAGCAAAATACAAAAAACAGTCCGGCGGCCACGGCCAGTACGGTCATGTAAAAATGCGCTTCTCCGCTTCCGGAGATCTCCAGAAACCATACGTTTTCGAGCAGGAAGTTGTCGGCGGCGCCGTTCCGAAGAACTACTTCCCGGCTGTTGAAAAAGGTATCCAGGAAGCCGTACAGAAAGGCCCTCTGGCTGCTTATCCGGTAGTCGGCGTCAAAGCCGTTCTGTATGATGGTTCTTATCATCCGGTAGACTCCTCCGAGATGGCATTTAAGACCGCAGCGATCCAGGCGTTCAAGAAAGGCTTTATGGAAGCATCCCCGGTTCTCCTTGAGCCGATCGTTTCGATGAAGATCACTGTAGACGATAAATACACCGGCGATATCATGGGCGATCTCAACAAACGCCGCGGCCGTGTGCTCGGCATGAACCCGGATCACAAGGGCCATACGATTATCGAGGCTGATGTTCCGGAACTTGAGATCTACGGATACGGCACAACACTCCGCTCCATGACAGGCGGAAGCGGTGATTTCTCCTATGAGTTTGCGAGATATGAGCAGGCTCCGTCCGATATCCAGGCAAAAGAGATTGAGGCAAGAGCTTCGAAGGTTGAAAAAGCAGAAGAATAAAGCTTTATAAAATAGTGTGATAAAACAGAGAAAATCCGGTTTCGGGAGCAGAATTCGCCCGGAAACCGGATTTTTCTGCTGTTTTTGAAGAAAAACGGAGGATATAGGAAAAAATAAATTGTAAAAACAGGGAAAGAGTGATAGAATACAGCTATATGTTCAAATGTGCATGCTGTCCTATGCGGCAGTGTGAGAAAAAAGAACTTTGAACTTGAACATGCAGGAGGTTACCCATGAGTAAAAGATATGAGCCACAGAACATTGAGAAAAAGTGGCAGAAGATCTGGCAGGACGAGAAAGCCTTTGCCGCCACAGATGATTATACAAAACCAAAATACTATGCACTCGTTGAGTTCCCGTATCCGTCAGGACAGGGACTTCACGTAGGCCATCCGCGTCCGTACACCGCACTGGATATCGTAGCCAGAAAGCGCAGAATGCAGGGCTACAACGTACTGTATCCGATGGGATGGGATGCATTTGGTCTTCCGACTGAGAACTATGCGATCAAGAACCACATCCATCCGAAGATCGTTACCAAAAGCAACGTACATCACTTCAAAGATCAGCTTCAGTCCCTTGGATATTCCTTTGACTGGGACAGAGAGATCAACACCACCGATCCGGAGTACTATCACTGGACCCAGTGGATCTTTCTCAAACTCTTCAAAGCAGGTCTTGCTTACAAGAAAGAAATGCCGATCAACTGGTGTACTTCCTGTAAGGTAGGTCTTGCAAACGAGGAAGTTGTAAACGGCGTGTGCGAGCGCTGCGGAAGCCCGGTTGTCCGCAAAGTAAAGAGCGAGTGGATGCTGAAGATCACCGAGTATGCAGACAAGCTGATCGACGGTCTGGACGGCGTTGACTATATTGAGCGTGTCAAAACTTCCCAGAAAAACTGGATCGGACGTTCCCACGGAGCAGAGGTTGATTTCTCCCTGAAAGATAAACCGGAGAAGCTGACCATCTACACCACACGCCCGGATACCCTGTTCGGTGTTACGTACATGGTACTCTCCCCGGAGCATCCGTACATCGACCAGTACAAAGATGAGATCAAGAACTGGGATGAGGTCTGCGCATACCGTGAGATGGCAGCCAGAAAATCCGATTTCGAGCGTTCCGAGCTTGCAAAAGACAAGACCGGTGTCATGATCGACGGACTTTCCGCAGTCAACCCGGTTAATGGAAAAGAGATCCCGATCTGGATTTCCGATTATGTACTGATGAGCTACGGCACCGGCGCCATCATGGCAGTACCGGCACACGATGAGCGTGACTGGGAGTTCGCAAAGAAATTCAACATGCCGATCATCGAGGTTGTTGCAGGCGGCGACGTACAGAACGAAGTTTACACCGACGTTGCAGAGGGTACTCTTGTCAACTCCGGTTTCCTGAACGGACTTTCCGTTGCGGAAGCAAAAAAGAAAATTCTTGAGTGGCTCGAAGAGAACCACGTTGGAAAAGCAAAAACAAACTATAAGCTGCGTGACTGGGTATTCTCCCGTCAGCGTTACTGGGGAGAGCCG
>OAWJ01001142.1_pt1 | contig 16407 bp, 12 predicted proteins | sample 1517021 | NCBI WGS metagenome assembly OAWJ01 (sample SAMEA2580121, study PRJEB22360) | human gut metagenome | biome: human gut; feature: human-associated habitat; material: faeces | place: Denmark | collected 2008/2010
TGTAATAAAACAAGTTTACTATCTAAAACGAGATCCATTATATATTTAATTATATAAAGATCAAGAAAAAAATAAGGAAAAATTTCCTTATTTTTCGATATGTCGTTTTTGTGTTCGAAAATAGATGAAAAATCAACCGCACTTATGAATACAAACTTGGCTCATCTTCAGTTGGACGCGTTTTAAATCGGCGGTGTAGCCACATGTATTGTTCCACACCTTTTAAGATTTCTTTTTCTACGACTTTATTCATTCTTGTAGCGATTGCTGTTTCATCTGAAAGATCGGAAAAATCCACCGGTGGAGAAATGTTGACTGTATAGCCTGAGCCGTCTTTATTACGCAATGGAGCAAAAGGGACAACTTTACAATTTGGTGCAGATTTAAGCAGATAATAACTGCCTGTCGTAGTTGCGGCTTCTTTTACTGCAAAGAAAGGCACAAATACCGCATTTTTTCTGCCGTAATCGTGATCGGGCGCATACCAAATGGTTTCACCTTTACGTAAGGCTTTGAGCATGCCTCGCAGATCTTTTCGATTTAGCATATCTTTGTTTGAACGTAATCGGCCTTTAATTTGCAACCAATCCAGTACAGGATTGTCATTGGGGCGATAAACGCCTACGCCAGGATGATGTAAGCCCACAATACGCGCGCCTAATTCAAGGGTAAGGAAATGAACACCCACAAAGATTATGCCGTCTTGGGCATTTTCTTTTAAATAGTTTAGCCCTTCAATTTTTGACCATTTTTTAATGCGAGCATCAGACCAAAACCATGCCATACCGGTTTCAATAATTGCTATTCCAACAGCACGTAAGTTCTCTTGCAAAATGGCTTCACGTTCTTGCTCAGGCATTTCAGGGAAGCAGAGTTCAAGGTTTCGGCGAGCAATAGTGGCACGACGTTTTCCCACTTTTAATTTTGAGAAAAGCCAGCCTAAGCCATTGCCAATATGACGTAGAATTGGATAGGGAAGTAACAAAAGGCTTCGCCAAATCGCCACACCAAGCCAAAACCCCCAGTATTTGGGAGCAAGAAAGTGCGGTTGAAATTGAGGGAGTTTTTCGTTTTTCATAATTCTTTTCTGGTTAGTTCGGCGTGTAGTTTATCGCAAATTTGAGTTGTGGTAAAATTGCGCCAAATTTTTATTATTCCAACAGAGAGATTTCAAAATGGCTCAATATTCTGCCAATTTTACTCAAGCAAAAGTATTAGTGTTAGGCGATGTCATGCTTGACCGTTACTGGTTTGGTGCGACTAATCGTATTTCGCCGGAAGCACCGGTTCCTGTGGTTCGTGTACAAGATAATGAAGAGCGTGCAGGTGGTGCAGCAAACGTGGCAATGAATATTGCTTCTCTTAATGTCCCTGTGCAAATTTTAGGTTTAATTGGTCAAGATGAAACAGGCACAGCCTTAACCAATTTATTACAACATCAAAAAATTGACTGTAATTTTGTGGCATTGGATACTCATCCAACCATTACGAAATTACGCATTTTGTCTCGTCACCAACAATTACTTCGTTTGGATTTTGAAGAAGATTTCCAAAATGTTGAATGTTATGAGTTGCTTGCGAAATTAGAAGCTGAAGTGAAAAACTTTGGTGCGTTAGTGCTCTCTGATTATGGTAAAGGCACGTTAAAAGATGTGCAAAAAATGATTCAAATTGCACGCAAAGCAAATGTACCAGTCTTGATCGATCCAAAAGGCACAGATTTTGAGCGCTATCGTGGTGCGACTTTACTGACACCAAATATGTCTGAGTTTGAAGCCGTAGTGGGTAAATGTGCTTCTGAAGAAGAAATCATTGAGAAAGGTTTAAAATTAATTTCAGACATTGAATTGACCGCACTTTTAGTGACCCGTTCTGAAAAAGGCATGACATTACTTCGTCCAAATCAAGAACCGTTCCATTTACCAACCGTTGCAAAAGAAGTATTTGATGTAACAGGTGCGGGTGATACCGTAATCAGCGTCCTAGCAACTGCATTGGCAGATGGGCGTTCTTTTGAAGAATCTTGCTATTTAGCTAATGTGGCGGCAGGTATTGTGGTTGGTAAATTGGGTACATCAACGGTTTCTACTGTGGAATTAGAGAATGCAATCCATGGCCGTTCTGAAACGGGTTTCGGTATTATGTCAGAAAGCCAATTAAAAATGGCGGTCGATCATGCTAAAGCACGCGGTGAGAAAATTGTGATGACAAACGGTTGTTTTGACATTCTTCATCCAGGCCATGTGTCTTACTTAGAAAATGCTCGCAAACTTGGTGACCGTTTAATTGTTGCGGTGAATACAGATGATTCAGTCAAACGCTTAAAAGGTGAAAGTCGCCCAATTAACAATCTGAATGCACGTATGGCAGTATTGGCTGGTTTAGCATCAGTGGATTGGGTGGTTTCTTTTGATGAAGATACACCACAACGTTTAATCGGTGAGATTCTACCGGATTTATTAGTGAAAGGCGGCGATTACAAACCTGAAGAGATTGCAGGTAGTGAAGAAGTGTGGGCAAATGGTGGCGATGTTCGTGTATTGAATTTCGAAAATGGCTGTTCAACCACAAACGTGATTGAGAAAATCAAAGCGCTGAAAGATTAATTTATTAAGGAATGAGTAGAATAAAGCTTGCCTTTATCCTGCTCAATCGTTAAAATTCAGGCTCCTTGTCATCGCTGAGTTAGAGATCGGCGAATGATGTATTAATAACACTACCTTTTAGGAGTAAAAAATGTCTCTAAGTACTGAAAAAAAAGCAGCAATCGTTGCTGAATTTGGTCGCGATGCGAAAGATACTGGTTCTTCTGAAGTTCAAATCGCATTATTAACTGCACAAATCAACCACTTACAAGCTCACTTTGCTGAGCACAAAAAAGACCACCATGGTCGTCGTGGTTTATTACGTATGGTTTCTCGTCGTCGTAAACTTTTAGACTACTTAAAACGTACTGATCTTGCTTTATACCAAAGCACTATCGCTCGTTTAGGTTTACGTCGCTAATTTTTATTACGATAGTAAAAATAAAAGCCTTCGGATTACCGAGGGCTTTTTTATTTTCTGCCTATTGATAAATAAAAAACGGTCAAAAATTTGATCGCTCTTTTTTAGTTCATTAGTTTGCAATGCCTTTATGACGAAGCAATGCGTCTAATTGAGGTTCACGTCCACGGAAGCGTTTGAATAAGACCATTGGTTCTTCAGAGCCGCCGCGAGTGAGAATTTCATCCAAGAAAGATTTACCGGTAACTGGATTGAAAATCCCTTCTTCTTCAAAACGAGAGAAGGCATCTGCAGATAGTACTTCAGCCCATAAATAGCTGTAATAACCTGCAGCATAACCGCCGGCAAAAATATGGCTAAAGCTATGTGGTGTTCTTGCCCATTCAACGCCTTTAATTACGGCAACTTTATCTTTCACTGCTTTTAAGGTATCAAGTACTTGATTAGCTTTGCCTGGTTCAAAAGTATGATGAAGGGTAAAATCAAACAAGCCAAATTCAAGCTGACGTAACACAAACATCGCTGCTTGGTAGTTTTTGGCTTTGAGAAGTTGATTTAATTTTTCTTCTGGTAATGGTTCGTGCGTTTCAAAGTGACCTGAAATAAAATCAAGCGCTTCTTTTTCCCAACACCAGTTTTCCATAAATTGACTTGGAAGCTCTACCGCATCCCAAGGTACACCATTGATACCCGCGACATCAGGCACATCAACTTTGGTGAGCATATGGTGAATACCATGACCAAACTCGTGGAATAGAGTCGTGACTTCATCATGGGTGAATAACGCTGGCTTATCACCAATAGGGGCGTTGAAGTTACACGTTAAATAGGCAACAGGTTTTTGAATTGAACCGTCGGCATTGCGTTTTCTGCCGATACAATCATCCATCCATGCACCGCCACGTTTATTTTCACGCGCATAAAGATCGAGATAGAAACTACCGCGTACTTCATCAGTTTCATCAATTAAATCAAAGAAACGCACATCTTTATGCCACGTATCGACGTCAAAACGTTCAACTGCACGAATATTAAAAATACGTTTAATTAATTCAAATAATCCCGAAATAACGCGATCTTCTGGGAAATAAGGACGAAGTTCTTCATCATTGATCGCATATAAATGTTGTTTTTGTTTTTCAGAGTAGAAACTGATATCCCAAGGGGCAAGTTCAGTAACGCCAAATTCTTTTTCACAATAAGCTTTAAGTTCAGCTAATTCTTTCTCGCCTTGTGCTTTTGAACGATCTGCAAGGTTATTTAAGAAATCTAATACTTGTTGTGGATTTTCTGCCATTTTGGTCGCAAGTGAGCGTTCAGTATAGGTATTGAAACCTAATAGTTTGGCTAGTTCTACGCGTATGATTTCTTCAATGATCGCGGTGTTATCCCATTTACCTGCGTTTGGACCTTGATCAGAAGCGCGAGTCGCATAAGCACGATACATTTCTTCGCGTAATGCCGAATTTTCACAATAGGTCATAATAGGCAAATAACTTGGGATTTCTAGTGTAAAGCGATAGCCTTTTAAGCCTTTGCTTTCAGCAGATTGTTTTGCTGCAAGTAATGCAGATTCAGGAAGACCCGCTAATTCACGTTCATCTTCAATGACTTTTTCCCAACCCATGGTGGCATCGAGTACATTATTGCTAAATTGTGCGCTTAATTCTGATAAGCGAGCAACAATCTCACCATAACGTTTTTGTTTTTCTTCAGATAAACCGATACCTGAAAGCTCAAAATCACGTAGTGCGTTTTCAATGGCTTTCTTTTGCGCCACTGAATAAGTGGCAAATTCAGGGCTATTTTTTAAGGCTAAATAAGCATTGTATAAGCCCTTGTGTTGACCCACCCAAGTGCTGTATTCAGAGAGTAGTGGTAAGCAGGCTTGATACGCATCACGTAATTCAGGGCTGTTTTTAACTGAATTTAAATGGGAGATGGGTGACCAAGCACGGCTTAGGTGTTCGCCAGCTTCAGAAAGCGGTTCAATAAAATTTTCCCAAGTAAAGTGTGGTTGTTTTAAAACTTGTTCAATGGCTTGACGATTTTCTTCGATGAGTTCTTGGATTACCGGTTGAATATGTTCTGGTTTGATTTGAGAAAACGGAGGTAAGCCTTCAATATGAAGTAATGGATTAGACATAAATATTCCTTTTGCTAACTGTTTCTTTAGTAAATTGCGACAAATTCTATAATATCAAGGTTGAAAAATCTAAAAAATCAGTGATAATTGCGTATCACTTTTATTTAGGAATGATGATGAACGACGCGTTATTGTTTTCTGGCTTAATCACTTTTTCGGTTATAGCCGGTTTTGTTGCACTTAAATTCTTCCCTAAAAATCCTTTAATTAAAGCCATTTATATTGTACTTGGTTGTATTTCTTTGGTTTTAGGCGTGATTGGTATTTTTCTACCCATTCTTCCGACAACACCTTTTTTGTTGCTAACACTTTATTCTTTTGCGCAAGGTTCATCTCGCTTAGAACGTTGGTTTTTAGAGACAAAGCTTTATCAAAAGTATCTGAAGTCTTTTAATGAACGTCGTGCATTAACAAAAAAAACAAAAATTTCTATTCTAACCTTTTCAACTACGATGCTTTTAATTGGCTTTTACTTTACTCCAAGTGTAGTGGGGCGAACGATCATTGCTATTTTAATTGCGGTAAAATATTGGTTCTTTTTCTTTTGGATTAAAACAGAAGACGTTGAAAATGGATAATTCTTTCTTTACTTGGCTTAAAAGTGCGGTCATTTTCGGTATCGTTTTTGGATTGAGTGGTTGTGATAAATTAAACAGTCCTAAATCTACAAACGCGGCAGCAGAAGAGCAACCAACACAAAGTCAGTCTATCGAACAAGAAAATACATCAAAACCGAGTCGAACTTTGCTGACTCGAGCGTTTACTCATCCCCCTTCTTTTGAGCCTTGGTTTGTGCGTTATCCAGAACAAGAAAACTTATTGCGTGATTTATATGAAGGTTTAACCGCTTATGATTCGGAAGGGCGAATCGTGCCGGGTATCGCAGAAAGTTGGCAAACGAAAGATAACAAAACCTGGATCTTTACCTTGCGAGAAGGGCTTCGTTGGTCAAATGGCGATCCTTTAGTTGCTCAGGATGTCATGCTTTCTTGGCAAGCATTATCTCAATCAAATAGTCCATTAAGATCTTATTTGGCTTATCTTAATCTAAAAAATGCGAAAGGCGTTTTAGAAAAAAATAAACCTTTTAAGAGCTTAGGAATTTATGCGGAAAATGACCGCACTTTACGTATTGAGCTTGATAAACCAACACCGTATTTGCCGGAAATGTTGGCGCATATTAGCCTCGTGCCACAATATAGCGATCCTGATTCTCCCGTGACAAACGGGGCTTATATGATCGAAAGTGAAAATGTGAAAAGTATACACTTAGCTAAAAACCCCTATTATTGGCAAAAAAATAATGTCGCTTTTGAGCGTGTAGAATATTTGCCTTTTATCGCCACTAAATTATCTCACTTTGATGTGGTGGTTGATGTGCCGGAAGTCCACTCAGAGCTCCAGCATTTTCCGCAGCTTTGTGGATATTTTTATGAATTTAATTTAAACGATCCTAAAGTTGCTAAGGCAGATGTGCGTAAGGCGATTGCGTCGTTGGTTTCGGTTACGAATATTGTGAATAATGAGATTCCAGCGGCAATTCCAAGTTCGTATTTTTTACCGAAAGCTATGTTAAATGGACAAGACTCAAGATGGGAACCCGTTGTTGCCGAGCAGTTATTGGCTCAAAATAAAATTGATGAAAGACATCCGCTACATTTAAATGTGCTTTATGATGATGCACCCTTGCATGTAAATATTGCGCAACGTTTAGTGGGCCAATTAACACAATCCGATATGTTGCGCGTGGATGCTCAACCTGTCAATTGGCAAACATTACAGACTAAGCGCCAAAAAGGAGATTTCCAAGTCATTCGTTCTGGTTGGTGTGCTGACTTTAATCATCCGATGGCATTTTTAGGCTTGTTCTATTCTAAAAGTCCAGATAATAAAAATGGCTATGCCAATGCGGAATATGACCAACTTTTTGAACAAGCATTGAAAAGCTTAAATGAAAAAGAACGGTCAGAAATTTACTTAAAATTAAGTGAGAAGATCCAACAGGAAAACCTTGCTTTACCGCTTTTCCAATACACCACACCGGTTTATATTTCTTCAACTATTATGGGGGCGAAGAAAAATTCAGTGGGCGTCATTTACAGTAAGGATCTATGGCGAAAAGTTGAAAACTAAAGCTGATTAAGAAAGTTGTTCATAATGTGATGAGCAACTTTTTTATTAAATCTAAATAAAAGTGCAGAGTAACACTATTTACTTTTTATTTTTATACGCTACAATACACAACAAATCAACCTAGAGGGAAATCCTGATGTTAAAAATGAATGATTTGGTTAAGCTTAGTCAGACACCAAAATCCACGGTGCTGTACTATGTGAAAGAAGGTTTGTTGCCAGAGCCGGTGAAAGATAAACCGAATTTTCATCTCTATGATGAACATTGTGTGAAGTTGCTCAGTTTTATTAAATATCTACAAAGCAATTTCAATGCAACGATTTCACAAATTAAAGCACTTTTTGCTCATCCTCGTTTTGATTGGAATAATCCTTATGAAAGCCTTATTGGATTATTGGATATCATCATGGGGGCTGAAAATGAAGTGTTTTCAGTCGAGCAACTCTCTGAAGAGTTTCATCTTTCTACTCAGCAAATCGAAGACATGGTAGCAGAAGGATTATTGAATCCTCGCGAAGGTATTTTTACCGCAAAAGAACGTGATATTTTGGCGATCTTGTCTCGTTGTGATGAAGCTGAAATGGATGTGGTGAAAGCTTATTTAGCTGCTGCGAAAATGTTAGCGGAAAAAGAGGTGAATGTGACTTTAGCGGCATTAGCCAATAGCGAACAAAAAGATGAAAAATTAAAACATTTATTTGATTTATTGTTGGTGTTGAAACCTTATCTCTTGAATATGAAAACCTTTAATCTTTATCAAGCGGAGAGTGCGAAATGAAACTCTTAAAATACGCCGGCTTTGTGCCTTATTTAGCCATTGCCTTTATTAATGCCAGTGTGGATTTAGCACATAAAATTACCATTCAAAATGTATTGCTGAAAAGCTTTTCAGGTGAGAGTTTGGTGGTTTTAACGGCATTAATTAATGCGATGATTTTATTGCCGTTTATTTTCTTATTTTCCCCGTCGGCATTTATTAACGATAAATTTTCTCGCACCAATGTGATTCGTTATAGCAGTTTAGCGGCAGTGGCGATCAGTGCGGGGATTTTATTGAGTTATATGACGGGAATGTTTGCTATTTCCTTTGTACTGACATTGATTTTGGCGGCGCAAAGTGCGGTCTATTCTCCAGCTAAATATAGCATTATTAAATCGATTGTGGGCACTGAAAATATCGGTATGGCAAACGGTGTGATTCAAGCACTCACCATTGTAGCTATTCTATTTAGTTCTTTTGCATTTTCTTTCTTCTTTGAAGCGCATTATGTGGCATCAGATGATCCGAATGAAGTATTACAAAGTGTTTGGGTGATTGGTGTGGCGTTAGTATTACTGAGTGCACTAGAAGCCTATTTTGCTTTTAAAATCCCATTCTTTAAGCAAGAAGCTGAGAATACAGATGGTCAGTTTGATATGAGAAAATACCTTTCTTTAGGGTATTTAAAAGATAACGTTCGCACATTAAAAGCTGATCAAAATATTTGGTTGAGTGTCATTGGACTAAGCCTGTTTTGGGGTGTGTCACAAATTATTGTGGCGGCATTTCCTGCACATTATAAAGCAATGTTCAATGAAGATAATGCTGTTGTCATTCAAGCGATTCTCGCGGTGAGTGGAATAGGGCTTGTGCTAGGTTCATATCTTGCAGGACGTGCTTCTCGTTTGCATATTGAGTTAGGTATTGTTCCGCTTGGTGCATTGGGTATTTGTGTGTCGTTATTCTTCTTAACTCTAGCCCAAAGTGGAGTGGTATTAGCACTTTGTTCTTTTGTCTTTGGTTTCTCTGGCGGTTTATTGATCGTGCCATTGAATGCAACTATTCAGTATTTCGCACCTGAGAAAATCAGCGGCAAAATTATGGCAGGTAACAACTTTGTGCAAAACGTGTTTATGGTGGTTTTTTTGCTATTAAGCATTGTTTTTGTACAACTTAATGTTTCGACTCAAGGTTTGTTCTTAGTGACTTCTGCTGCATGTTTTGCTGCAAGTTTATATACCATGTCGAAAGTGCCTCATTTATTTACGCGTTTATTCTTGCTCTTTGCGTTAAAAGCAAATTACCGTTTTCATGTGGATGGGTTAAAAAACCTTCCACAAAGTGGAGGAGTTCTATTATTAGGTAACCATATTAGCTGGATTGACTGGTTGGTGTTACAAGCGGCTAGCCCTCGTGCGATTAAATTTGTCATGTATCGTCCGATTTACAACAAATGGTATCTCACTTGGTTCTTCCGTATTTTCAAAGTCATCCCAATTGGTGGAGGCTCAAGCCGTGAATCTATTGAAACCATTCGTGAATATTTAGCGCGTGGTGAAGTGGTGGCTTTATTCCCAGAAGGTCATATCAGTTATAACGGTCAAATCAATGAGTTCCAAAAAGGCTTTGAGCACGTATTAAAAGATTTAGAGAATGTCACAACAGTTCCGTTCTATTTACGTGGACTGTGGGGTAGCAGCTTCTCCCGTGCCGATTCTTTCTATAAGAATTTAACTAAACGCCAAGGTAAACGTGAAATTTTAGTAGCATTTGGTAAACCCATTCATGGCTTTATTGATGCGACAGCGATGAAGCAAAAAGTACTCGAACTTTCTTTCTCCGTATGGGAAAAAGTTATGAGTAAACGTAAACCGCTGATGCACCATTGGTTGAATTCAGCAAAATCGAATTTATTCAAAGAAGCGGCTGTGGATGCGCAAGGCACTAAACTGAATAACCTGAAATTTATTGCGGCAGTATTGATGTTTGTGAAAACCTTGAAAGCCGCTTTAGGGAATGAAAAAAATGTTGGCGTGTTATTACCAAGTTCATCAATCGGGGCAATTATCAATATGACCTTAATGGTGATGGGCAAAGTACCGGTAAATTTAAACTACACGCTAAGCCCAGAAGTAATGGAAAAAGCGTTGAAAAAAGCCAATATTTCGCAAGTTATTACCTCTGAAAAATTCTTGGATAAGTTGAACGCAAAAGGTTTTGACTTTAGCCAAGTGGTGGCTGATAAAGCCCTCTTTATGGAAAATTTAGGGAAATCGATCACTAAAGCGAATAAAGTGCGGTCATTTTTAACGGCGTTTTTAGCGGCACAATGGTGGATTAAATTACGTTACTTTGCAGACGTAAGCTTGGACGATAATGCAACCATCTTATTCAGTAGTGGTAGTGAAGGTGATCCAAAAGGCATTGAATTAAGCCATAAAAATTTACTGACTAACATTAAACAGATCGGTGAATTATTAAACTTTCATAAAGATGATGTGATTTTGAATTCCTTACCAATTTTCCACTCATTTGGCTTAACAGTGACAACTTTATTGCCATTGTGTGAAGGCATTAAAATGGTGAGTGTGGCGGATCCGACTGATGGGGCGACAGTAGGAAAAATGTGTGCTCGACATCGGGTGAGTATTTTATTTGGTACTTCAACTTTCTTTAGATTGTATGTACGCAATAAGAAATTCCATCCGTTAATGCTACAAAACGTACGTATGGTTATTGCGGGCGCTGAAAAATTGAAAGCAGATGTAAAAGAAGCCTTTAAACTTAAATTTGGCTTAGAAATTTACGAAGGTTATGGCGCAACTGAAACAGCACCGGTAGCCAGTGTGAATATGCCTAATTTACTTGATCCGGAAACCTTACAAGAATTTACCTTCAATCAAGCCGGTACAGTTGGTATGCCATTACCGGGCACCATTATTAAAATTGTCGATCCAGAAAGCTTGCAGGAATTACCAGTCGGTGAAGATGGCTTGATCTTGATTGGTGGTGGACAAGTCATGAAAGGTTATTTGAATGCACCAGAAAAAACAGCAGAAGTGATTGTTGAAATTGACGGTGTACGTTATTACAAAACCGGCGATAAAGGCCATATCGATCATAACGGCTTTATTACCATTGTGGATCGTTATTCTCGATTTGCTAAAGTAGGCGGCGAAATGATCAGTCTCGGCAGCGTGGAAGAGAAACTTTCACAAGTATTTGATGAGGAAACTCAATTTGTTGCTGTTGCCTTGAGTGATGATAAAAAAGGCGAGAGCATTGTGCTTTTAATCAAGTCTGCGCTTTCTTTAGATGAGATCAATGAACGCATTAAAGGATTAAATGTACCGCCGATTATGCTCCCAAGCCAAGTCTTCTTAGTGGATGAAATTCCGATGTTAGGAAGTGGTAAAGTGGATTTCAAAGGTGCGAAGAATCTGGCGATGAGTTTGGTTAACTAAAGGAAATCGTAATAAATAAAAGAGCGGTCAATTTGACCGCTCTTTTTGTTATTTAATGAACCTCATTTAGGTGTTTTTCAGCATCTTTACCTTACATCAACGTACCGACATATTTTAACATGACCCCAGCGGCAATGGCCGAGCCAATTACACCGGCAACGTTCGGCCCCATCGCGTGCATAAGGAGGAAGTTTTGGTTATCTGCTTCCAATCCGATTTTATTGGAAACGCGAGCAGCCATAGGAACGGCAGATACACCAGCAGAACCAATGAGCGGGTTAATTTTGTTTTTGCTGAATTTATTCATCAATTTTGCCATTAATACACCGCTACCTGTACCGATTCCGAAAGCAATTACACCAAGAATTAAAATGCCTAATGTTTGCGGTTGTAGGAATTTATCCGCAATCAGTTTAGATCCCACTGACAAGCCAAGCACGATGGTCACGATATTAATTAAGGCGTTTTGTGTGGTGTCGCTTAAACGTTCTACCACACCGCTAACGCGCATGAGATTACCGAAACAGAACATCCCGAGTAATGGGGCAGCATCCGGTAGGAGTAAACCAACGAGCAACAGCAAAATCACCGGGAACAAGACTTTTTCACGATTACTCACATGGCGCATTTGTGTCATGCGGATTTTGCGTTCTTCTTCTGTGGTTAACGCTTTCATAATCGGTGGTTGAATCAATGGCACTAATGCCATATAGGAATAGGCTGCTACGGCAATCGCGCCAAGCAATTCAGGTGCGAGTTTACTGGTAAGGTAAATTGCAGTCGGACCATCTGCACCACCGATAATACCGATAGATGCGGCTTGAGGTAGCGTAAATTCGATAATACCGAAATAATTTAACGCTAGCGCACCGAGTACGGTAGCGAAAATACCGAATTGAGCAGCGGCACCAAGTAGCAATGTTTTCGGATTGGCTAATAGCGGACCAAAATCTGTCATTGCACCTACGCCCATAAAAATGACCAATGGTGCAATGCCGTAGCTGATCGCAACTTTATAGAACAATGCTAAAATACCAGCACTATAACCCATATCCACAGATAACGCTTCTAATTGATTTATCATCGATATCGGCGCAGAATTTAGTGCTGCCTTTATCAAGGCTGGATCGGGTGGTACACCCAATTGCGAAGCGATTACAGCAATTTGTTCTGGTGAGCCGAGATGAAGCAAATTCTCCAATGCTGTCATAGCAAGACCAGCCTCAGGGATATTGGATAATAATCCGCCGAAACCAATTGGTAGCAACAGCAAAGGTTCAAATTTGCGCGAGATAGCAAGCCACAGCAACAGCAAGCTCACAGCGATCATTACTGCTTGTCCCCATTGCAGATGGAATATACCCATCCCTTTAATTAACGCAATAATACTCTCCATAGACTATTCCTTATGCTAAGGTCATCACGGTGTCACCTACGGCGACTGCATCACCGGCTTTGACGCAAATGCCACGTACGGTACCAGCCTGTGCAGCTTTCACTTCGGTTTCCATTTTCATGGCTTCGAGAATGAATAATACATCGCCAGCTGCTACAGTTTGACCTTCTGTTGCAACAACTTTCCAAATATTACCCGCCATCGGCGCCGTTACTGGTGTACCACCGGTTGCTGGAGCAGGAGCCACTTGCGGCGCAGCTTGAGGAGCAGTAGTCGCCACATGAGAGATATCACCGCCTTCGCTTACTTTTACCACAAAGGCTTTGCCTTCCAATTCCACGGTATAAACCGCAGAGCCAGAAGCAGATGGTGCAGCTTTAGAAACAGGTTTATTTTCCACCGCACTTTCATTGCCGGTAGGGGCTGGCTCAAAGGCGGCAGGGTTGTTGCGGTTTTCTAAGAATTTCCACGCAATTTGAGGGAAGAGCGCCACGATTAAAGCATCATCCACAGCATTGTCTGCTAATTTCACGCCTTTCACTTTAGCTTGTTCTGCAACTTCAGCTTCAATTTTCGCCATTTCAGGCGCAATGTGATCGGCAGGGCGGTCTGTTATTGGTGCCGCACCTTCTAATACTTGAGCTTGCAACGCACGCGTTTTACCGTATTCACCTTTTAAAATACCGGCAGTTTCTTTGGCGATAGTTTTGTAGCGTTCGCCAGTGAGAACGTTAATAACCGACTGTGTACCAACAATTTGAGAAGTTGGTGTAACGAGTGGAATGTAGCCCAAGTCTTTGCGCACGCGTGGGATTTCTTCTAATACTAAATCTAATTTATCGGACGCATTTTGTTGTTTTAATTGGTTTTCCAAGTTGGTGAGCATACCGCCTGGCACTTGTGCCACTAAAATACGGCTATCTACACCGCGTAATTGGCCTTCAAATTTGGCATATTTTTTACGCACATTACGGAAATAGGCAGCAATTTTTTCCAAGCGAGGAATATCCAAACCGGTGTCATATTCAGTGCCTTGTAAGGTGGCGACTAGGGATTCAGTTGCAGGGTGGCCATAAGTACCTGACATAGAAGAAATTGCCGTATCAATACCATCTACACCTGCTTCAACCGCTTTTAATAGCGCCATTTCTGCCATACCAGTGGTGGAGTGACAGTGTAAATGCAATTCTACGTCGAAACGTTTTTTGATTTCGCGCACTAAGTCTGCCGCCGCCATTGGATTTAAAATACCGGACATGTCTTTGATGACCAAGCTATCGATACCGATTTCAAGTAATTGTTCAGTTGTATCGAGCCAGGTTTGCATGGTATGAACTGGGCTGGTGGTATAACTTAAAGTCCCTTGAGCATGACCACCAAATTTACGTACTGCTTGCAACGCTGCTTTCATGTTGCGCGGGTCATTGAGCGCATCGAATACGCGGAAAACATCCATACCATTCGCTACACAACGTTCTACGAAACGTTCTACTACATCATCAGCATAGTGGCGATAGCCTAATAGGTTTTGGCCACGTAATAACATTTGTAGTGGAGTTTTTGGACAAGCTTTTTTCAATTCACGCAAACGAACCCAAGGATCTTCCCCTAAAAAGCGAATACAGCTATCAAATGTTGCACCGCCCCAAGCTTCCAACGACCAATAGCCAATATCATCTAATTCATGAGCGATTGGTAACATATCATCAAGACGCAAACGAGTTGCGAAAAGTGATTGGTGGGCATCACGAAGCACCAGTTCTGTCATTTTAATTTTTTTAGCCATGGTAAAATCCTTATTTTATTTGAACTGTTGGGTACGGCGATGGTGTGCGATAGCCGCTGCAATCACAGGACGTAACCGCTCAAAATCGTCAGTAGGTGCCGCAGAAAGTGCGGTTGAATTTTGGGAAGTTTTGGGTTCGGGTTGAGGTTCTGGAAAGAATCGGTTGATAAGTTTAGACATCACTCCAATTGCCCAAATTAAAATGAGCAAAAAGACCAATACAAAACCCATCCCTGAAAACATCAGGTTAATTCCTTCGCCTATAAGTGCAGAGGGAGTCATCATTTTTCTTCCTTATTTGCTTGAAAAAATGGACAATTTTATTCTAATCGATCTGTTTGAATAAAACTGTGATGAAGATCATAATTTGAAATATAGGCACACAATAAAAGGGGAAATGTGCGGTTGATTTTGAAGTATTTGGGCGTGAGTTAAATATTATTAATGAGGTATTTCTACTGAAACATACGTTATACAAAGCGTGTAAAAATTAAAAGGACTAAGTCCTATAGTGATAGAACTTAGTCCTTGAATTAAATGAATCTCGATTTGTTGATAGAAAGGAAAATTATTCTACTTTTACAATCCAGCCTTCAGGTGCTTCCACATCACCGAATTGGATGCCGGTTAGCTCGTTGTAAAGTTTGCGTGTAACAGGGCCTACTTCAGTTTCTGAATAGAACACGTGGAATTTACCTTTGTGTTGAATACCACCTACTGGCGTAATCACTGCGGCAGTACCACAAGCACCCGCTTCGGCGAATTGATCAAGTTGATCAATATAGACATCACCTTCAATGGCTTCCATACCTAAACGTTCTTTTGCAATGTGAAGCAATGAGTATTTCGTGATACTCGGTAAAATAGAGTCAGAAGCTGGCGTGATAAATTTGTTATCTTTGGTAATACCAAAGAAGTTTGCCGCACCCACTTCTTCAATTTTAGTGTGAGTTTTTGGATCGAGATAGATCGCATCTGCAAATTTACGTTCTGGCGTACCTTCTTCTGCGGCTAGTTCATGAGGAAGCAAACTTGCTGCATAGTTACCACCCACTTTTACACCACCGGTTCCCATCGGAGCAGCACGGTCGTAATCAGTTGTAATGAAGTTAGATGGCGCTAAACCACCTTTGAAATATGCGCCGACAGGGCAGCAGAATACAGAGAAAATAAATTCTGGTGCGGTTTTTACACCGATATTCGCGCCAGTACCAAAGAGGAATGGACGTAAATATAATGTTGCACCAGAGCCGTAAGGACCTAACCATTCTTGGTTTGCTTTCACCACTTCTTTACAAGCGCGGATAAATAACTCTGTTGGCACTTGTGGCATTAATAAACGATCAGAGGTGTGTTGCATGCGTTTTGCATTTTGATCAGGACGGAATAAGTTGATTGAGCCATCTTTACAACGATAGGCTTTTAAGCCTTCAAAGCATTGTTGACCGTAGTGAATTGCAGTTGAACCTTCGTGGATATGTAGCATATTATCAGTGGTAAGTTCCCCTTCAACCCATTTACCATCTTTCCAATGTGCGATGAAACGATAATCTGTTTTGATATAACTAAATCCAAGATTGTTCCAGTCTAAGTCTTTCATTTTGCTTCCTTAATTTGTATAAATAATTTTATGAATGGAAATGCAGTTAATCTACACCATAACGGCTACTATGAAAACCTTTAAACACAAAAATATTGTGATTTTTCAAAATTTTT
>OAWJ01001150.1_pt1 | contig 16315 bp, 14 predicted proteins | sample 1517021 | NCBI WGS metagenome assembly OAWJ01 (sample SAMEA2580121, study PRJEB22360) | human gut metagenome | biome: human gut; feature: human-associated habitat; material: faeces | place: Denmark | collected 2008/2010
AAAAATATTTTTGTTTTCTAACTTAGATTATATACCAAAATAGATAAAAAATCTACCCAAAAATGTAAATACAGAGAAGTGCATACAATATCTTACCGCATATCCCCTAAATCCACCTGTTTCTCAGACTTCTTTGAGCCCTTTTCTTTCTTTATGCTTTCCGCTTCATGCACCTGATTCGCTAACGAATTCTTTTTCTCCTTCCCATGCGCCTGCTGATACTCAAGAAATGCTTCCGGACATGCCTTTTCCAACATCTTTTCAGAAAACTGAAATACCGGAAATGTGCAAAAGCCACTAGACACCTCTTGTCCAGTCAACTCACCAAACCCGTTTTTCGTTAAAAACTCAAGGATCTTTTCTTCATTATTGTTGTTTATATCAATGGTAGAACAAAGATACGGTAAATCCACAATATTCACCGTCACATCCCCATAAAAATCCATTTCACCCGTTTCCTTGTCGAAATAATCAAACCCAATATAAAGATTCCAATTGTAACGATACATCCCACATCGAATCGAAACCGTTTCCGTCTCGCCATAAGAAGTATCATAGGAAAAATACGATTTCTGGTCAGGAGTAGGCCCTTTGTATTCCACTTTCAATAAACTATTCACTCGCTCCGGCTCAACTCCCACACTGGAACAAAGCGCTTCATAACTTCCCCCAATATAACGATCCGTTTCCGTAGTAAGAACATAAGATTGCCCTTCATCCAATTCCAAAAGCTCCGAAGCAGCCTTTAAACATTCCAAAACCGTTCCATATTCCACTTCCGGTGCATCCTCTTCATCCATTCCTTTCTCACAAAGCTTTAAAACACAATCCTCTCCATGCTTTTCATTTAATTCCAGCTTTTCTTTTAATAACAAATCTTCATTTCCCATTTCTATTACCTCTTTCTTTTCATTTTTGCATTTACATTGCTAATTTCTGATATAGTTTACTATACACGAATATATTTGTGTTTTCTCTGATTTATCATGTAAACATATAACTATATTTACATACCGCAAAACCATCACAATAACCTTTGTTCTTCTTTGCGGCGGCACGCTGCCAGTGCTTCCCGAAGAGCCTTCCGAATCCAACACAATATCGAATAAAGTTTTTCTTCCATCAGGTGGAGTTTTAAATCTCCATCTGATGGTTAGTAAAACCAATCAGGTTGTTACAGGCGCTTTATCTCCCACTTATCTGATTCGCTACGTTTCACTTTCTGTCAGCTTGAAGTGGGCGTATTAGCGCCTGTTAAACGTGATAAACCAACAACTTTTCACCCACATCCATTTTTCGTTCTTTACGCTTGATTCTTTACTGCTTCTTCCATTTCCTCCGCAAGCCCCGTATACCGCCTCGCCTGTTCTACATTGTGTATCATCTGATATAACGTATATTTTCGTCCAATTAACAAGATGTATTTTTTTGCCCTTGTTACCGCAGTATAAATCAGATTCATGGTAGTAAGCGATGGAATGTAATCATAGACTGGAATCACCACTACCGGATATTCCGAACCCTGAGACTTGTGAATCGTCAAAGCATAAGAAAGCATCAAATCGTCCAAATCATCAAAATCATACAAAGCAATGCTGTCATCCTCGAAACGAACGGAAAAACAACCTTCTTCATGATCAACCTTTACAATCCGCCCGACATCTCCGTTAAAAACACCCTCTGCTTCCGCCCCATCCGGAAGCGTGCGGGTTCGCCTGTAATCATTCCGTGTCTGAATCACCTTGTCATGTAACCGAAAACCCATCACTGTTTCCTGTCCAGGATTTAACCGCTCCTGCAATGCCAGATTTAATGCCTCAACCCCCAGACTCCGTTTCTTAACCGGTGCCAATACCTGGATTTCGGATTCTCCTGTAAATCCAGGCAGGGAATCTGCCACATAATGTAGTAAAGCAGACTGAATTTCTTCCGCAGAATCCACCGCCTTGAAGAAAAAATCCTTGCTCCGGTTACTAAGATTCAATGCTTCCTGCTTTAAAATCTTGTGCGCATTGCTGATAATGTCACTGCCTTCAGCCTGCCGGTAGATTTTCTTTAACTCCACCACTGGACATAATCCGGAACGTATAATGTCACTCAATACATTCCCGGCACCTACACTCGGAAGCTGGTTTTTGTCTCCTACCAATATAACTCTTGCATGAACCGGTACCGCAAGCAATAAAGAATGCATCAAAGAGAGATCCAACATGGAAACCTCATCTACAATTAATACATCACATTCTAAAGGATTTTCTTCGTTCCTTTGAAATCCTCCATTCTTAACCTCCAAAAGCCGATGAATCGTCTTCGCTTCATACCCGGTAGCCTCCTGCATCCGCTTGGCCGCGCGCCCTGTCGGCGCCGCAAGGGCAATCCGTTTTTTCAATTTCTTAAAATATTGAATGATCAGATTGGTAGTCGTTGTTTTTCCGGTGCCAGGACCTCCGGTAAGTACCATGAATCCACTTTCCGCCGCCGTAGTAACCGCACTTCTCTGTATATCGTCAAGTGTGGTATCATCAAAGAGAACCTCTTTTGCCTTCATCTTCCGAATAAGCCCCATGATCATACAGGCAGTAGCCGTTTCCATCCGGTAATCTTTGGCTTGATAAAGACAATGAATCTCTCCCCTAAATAAAGACACCAAAGACCCCCGCGTAACCATTTCCTGAATCTTCTTTGTGAGAATCTCCTGAGAAACATCTAATTGCTTGATAGCCTTTTCAAGGGCTAAATCATAAGGATAGCAAATGTGCCCCTCCATCTTTGTCTTCTCTAATACATATCGGATTCCACTCCGGAGCCGAAAATCAGAGGTCTTCGGAATTCCATTCGCAAGCGCAATCTTATCTGCAGCTAAAAATCCAATTCCTTTGATGTCATCCGCAATCTGATAAGGATTCGTTTCAAGAACCCGGTACATTTCTTCTTTGTATTGCCGATAAATCTTCATGCCAATCGCCTGAGAAATCCCATAGTTGGCTAAAAAGATCATGGCCTTTTGCATTTGAGTACGCTCTTCAATAGAACGGGCAATTCTCTTGCAGCTTCGTTTCCCAATGCCTTCCACTTCACATAACCGTTCCGGAGAATTCGTCATAATATCAAGCGCGTCCGTTCCAAACTTGGAAATGATCCGCTTCGCTAAAACAGGACCAATTCCTTTTACCATCCCTTTTGCTAAATATTCTTCCAATGCACCAGCATCCTTCGGAATGTATAATTCGTAATGATCTGCTTTGATTTGTCGCCCGTAAGTCTTATGCTCTATATACTCCCCGACAATCGTGATTACATCTTTTTCTGCTAACTTAAAAAAAATACCCGTCACACAAACCTCTGACGAGTTCTCCTTTTCCAAAGCCAGAACCATATATCCATTCTGCTCATTTTTATAAATAATCCGCTTCACCGTGCCGGTGATCGTTACTTTTTCCTCCATGAATAAACTACCTTATGCACGAAAAGAAGTCGTTTATGATTACAAACCACTTCCAATTTACAAGTTCCTATTTGCCCCAAAAACTAACTCATTTGTCATAACTCCTATTGAACCTCAATTCTTTTCCCTTGCTTCTTCTCGTATCCTCATAAGAATCTTCCCAAGCTTGTTTTCTCCAACACCATTCACTGTTCCCCAAACCTGATCTCCCCACGTATTGCCCTCTTCCAATGGTCGATTTCCTGTCATCAGAAGCTTTTCCATTAAATCCGGGTGCTGCTCAAATTTCGCACGGCAAACCTCATACATCACCTGCTCCTTCACATCTTCCCAATCAGGGCGTAATGGAATCTCCCTTCCTTTCCGTTTTGCATCACTTGGAGATAATTTCGCAAATTCCTTCCGGACTTCCAAATCCAGCGTTTTCTGCGCCTGAAAAGCCGCCTCATTATTCCCATACAAAATCCCATCATATAAAACTGGTATCTCATAAAAATTAGATAAGTAAAAATATTCTCCTCGAAATCGAGTAATCATACCAATATCTCCTTTCGAACAAATTCATTGATTCAATAAGTGCACCTGCATTTGATAATGCCGTTCCAATTCCTCCACGCTATGAGCGTCTAATCCATAAACGGTACGTGCTTCCGCAGATAACATCGCCCAGAATTCCGGCCAATAAACACGTTTCTTCTTTTTTGCAATCATAGAGCTGATATTTTGCTCCAAAAATACCCCCGTACTTGCAGCACATTCCTGAATCTCTCTGGAAATTCGTTCTGCCTCAGTATCCCATTCCTTTTTGCGCCGGAAAATTTGATCGGGATGAGCGACAATCTCAAAATACCCGGATTCCATTCCGGCCATCATACCTTCGGCCAAAGCGCCGGATTCGAAAATCTTTTCTTTAGACTGAAAGGTATAAATACCTTCCGGCAAAAGAGAGAAATGCTGACCCAAAATGAAGAGATCAAAGTATCCGGAACCTTTCAACTCTTGATAGTAGGATTCATAGGTAGGGATATATTCCATCTCTAAGCCAATCTTGATTGAAACCTGTTCTCGGTATTCCTCTCGGAGTCGCTGTAGTGTTTCCAAATATTCCGGAAGTTGTTCCAAATACATCCGGTAGCGGAACGGATCTCCGGGAAATGGAGCATGACACGTAAATGCCATGGTCTCCATTCCCAATGTAATCCCTTTTTCGATAAACTCTTTTTCTGTTCCTTCACAATGCCTGCAACGCCATGTGTGAAGGTGTAATGCTGTTTTTTCATTTATTTCAAACATTGTTACTTCTTCCTTCCATTCCATGCATATACTGCTTCATTTTCTTTTTTATCTCATATGATATAGCCTTTCACGCCAGTAATAGGGCGTCTTTTAGAATATCTTCACGCACACCGTCCACAATCCAATGCCATTCTTTTTAATACCACGCAATGCATTTGCATTGCGCGATATCTTCTCCATCATCATAACGCCGGAGAAACCCATGCAGAATCTTACTTGAGAACCACTCCTGGCTACCGGTAGCATCGGTGCTCACAATCTTCCCTTCCTGCAGAGCAATCCGCATCCGAAAGTCTGGATGCAGCCTTTCTCCAACAATGTGGACTTCTATATCAGCAACATTGCCATTTACCGTTACCTTCAAATGTACCATCTTAATTCTCCTATGTTTCTACCGTTTTTCTATAAGATTGCCGTCTTCATCGATGATACCAATTTCTATCCATTCGCCATCCTGAAATTTCTGTAAGTGCGTTGTGTATTCATACGGTCCGTTTAATGGCTCCATCCAGGATTCATAGTGTTCTACCGATTCCATGCAATACGGGATGATTTCATCTTCCCAGTCCAAGAAGTCAAAGCTGCGCGTGTTCGGCTCTGCCTCAAAGATCCATTCTCCGGTTTCCTTGTTGTATCTTCGTTCCCACGGTTCTTTTTTCCACCGTTCCATATAACCAATGGCGCCACATGGAATTGCTCCTGGACTAAAACAACATTCTCCAAAATCCCGTAGAACCGGAACCGGAGATTCCCGCCACTTCCCCTCCATGGCGATTGGCTCAAAAATGTCTCTCAATTCTTTCTTTACAATTCCTTTGAATCTCACTGCCGCATATAATGACATCCGATTCTACCTCTCAATCTCTTTCCGTTCTCCAGGTTGAAATTCCCATTTTATATCTAAAAAATCATCATTCTAAATATTTTCTGCTTTATAATATAACTATATCACACTGTAAACATACTTACAATATAGAATCCAGATTTTTCATAATCATATAAACACAAATTTTCCAAATACCAAATCCACTATCCCAAAATCATATGTTATTATGACTCTGCCCCGCTTGCGGGGCTAAAACTTCCTCAAAGCCTACCACAGCCCTCACACTTCCGCTTACACGAATAACGTTTTGTCATCACCCATTCTTTCTTTATCGTAACATCTTCCTCTCCTTATCCGAAGAACAACGTACCATATTCTTTTTCGCTTCCTGAATCTTCTCATCTAATCCGGATGCCCGTTCCTTCTCCGTTAGATTAACCACCTGAAAATCATGAATCTTGTCATTGAAAATTACACCCCGTGGGGCAGAGTAACTCATTTCATCTAATACTTCATCCCAATATACACCGTCATATCCAAGCACCTGTTCCGCATATAACTCTGTAATAATATCCGGCATATCTAAAAGTTCTACTTCTACAAGTGATTGCCCCAAAAGCTTTTCTGTTGGAAGTAACCCGGCAACCTCTTTTACACACTCCTCTTCATAATCCGCTTCCTCCAAAGCAGCATCAAAAGAATTATATAATGAAAAGTATTCTTCCCCGTCCTCACCGTAAAAAATACTTTTGTAAAGCTTCCCAGGAACCACATACCCTTCTTCTGTCGCCCATTCCTGAATTCCCTGCTTTTCTGCCTCTGTCAGCCCGTAATAATCCAATAACTTCATATCAGACTTTATAAGCTGAAAACAATCCCCATGCGTGTGCCCCTCTGTAATCCGACACCACACATCTGGGCAATTCGAAATAGATAATCCATTCCCCTCATAGGAAAACTCTGATTTCTGAGAAAGATCCATCGTCCCAACGTGGAAAATATCCCCAATCTCCTCTGGCTTCATAACTCGAAAATGAGACCTTTCATCATCCAGTTCCTTTCCCATCTCGTCAAAATATCGAATGCATTCCGCCGGTATCTTCTCCTTGCAAACCACCTCATATCCAACACCTTCATCCATTACAGAAATCTCTTCCGGCAATCGAACTTCCAGAATGGCCAAATCACAGTCTTCCCCATATTCCTCGTTATACCATTCTCCAAGCCAGTTCATCAGCGCATTGTCCATATCTTCTTTGGACGGGAATAAATAAATCGCTTTCTCTGTTTCTCCTAACTCTTCGGAACGTTCCCCAATCTGAGGAAGTAAACCATTTTTGCGAATGGACGGCACATTTTCCATAAGCGTTACATGGTAATATAAATGAATATCTGGAATAATATAAGGCTCTGACTCTTGTATTCTAACCACCTCAGTATATTTCGTTTTATCTGTTTCAAGATAAGACGATGCAAAAGCTATTTGATAATCATCTGCATATAACGCATGATAACGAGATTCTTCAATCACCTGTGCTGTAACCTGCCAATTTAAGCAACTCAATTCATATATAATATCATTCAGAGCATCGGCAAACTTTAGTAAACCTTTTTCGGTAAACCAACATTCTACTGGACTATCATCCGGCGTTTCTAATAACGGAGAAGGTAATTCTTTAAAAGGCTCATAAAGTTCCTCACTCAAAGTAAAATCAATTCCGGTATCCTCAAGCCCCTGTAGAACACCAACATCCTGCATTTCTCCATCAAATGCAAGCATAAAACGATACAATTTTTCTGTCATAATAAACTTTTCTTTCACTTTTGCTATATCATAGTAATCCCGATACCCCTCAATAAACCCCTTAATCTCCTCATCCGTCCAGCCTTCATAATCTCCGTCAAATAATACCTCTTTGTTGTCCCAATGCTCTATTCTTGCCTTAACTTCATAGCCTTCATCATCCAGCGTATAAATAGACCCATCTTCCGGAAAATACGTCAGCTCATTCTCAAACTCTTCATAAAATAATACCGGATCCGTTGTAATCCCCCGTATATCAATATATGCCTTCTCTCCATGTAAATCCGTCACACAATACGCATGAATCAGCTTTCCTTCCACCGTTTCATCCCCCGGATATCTCACACACTCAATCGGATACCCATACATTTCATTCAACATGGCAGCAAACTCATCACAACTCCCATGTAAAAAATCAAAAGCATAATCCTCTTTGGTTACTTTTTCATTTTCTAAAAATCCAAAATCAGCCTCTCCATAATCTTTCCGCAACTCATCCAGTTCTTCATAAAATCCAACTTTCAACCTCTTCATCTCCTAAATTTTTCCCCGTTTCTTTTCCTACAACACCGTTCTCTCCGCTCAACTCTTCACATACTTTTGCAGCACTTTGGATCTTTTCCTCCAATCTATTTTTAGCCTTGTCTTTTTTGCCAATAAATGATATCTTATTTTCAAAAGAAGCATTCCCCTTGAAACCTCTGTCTTCATGACTAGCAGGTTGGAGAATGTTTCTTTCTTTTTTTAACACATCACTAAAATATATCCCGGGATCTTCCATCCGATACTTCTGAACTCCTTCCATTCCCTCAATCATATCCACCATCTGCTCAAAAACTTCATCCATATATGCAACAAACGATTCATCATCTCCCCGTTTCCGGTACCGGTCCAAATATTCCCCTTTTAACTCCTTCGCAGGATATACAATTTCCACTCCCGGAAATTCGGATAATAAACCTAAATGACAATTCACCAATACCACATCCGCAGAACAAGTCCTCACATACTCCAAATAATTCCCCGGATAGTCCAAATTCCGTTCTGCCAACCCACCAAATCCACCATGTAACAACTCCTCATTCACTCCAGCAAACTCAAAGAATCGACAGTCCGCATCAACAATCCGTTCCCCGTCCGCAAAAAAACTCTTCCCACACCCCGGAAATCCCCAGATAATCCTTTTTTTATCTTCCTGTATCATATTCTTTTCCTGGAGAAGCAATCTCTTTTCCATTTTCCTTTTTCTTTCGGGACTTTGAGCTTTTTGGGGAAGGATTTTTTAACTGTTTTTCTTTTGCTCTGGAAATTTGTTCGTTGAAAGGAGTCTTTTCATCCATGCCTAAATACAATTCCACATAATCTTGAATCTGATTGAAAACATCGAATACATCTCTTAAAACCAGAGAGGAATTTGGATATCGCTTCTTTTTATAAGAATCGAAATTTTTATTGAAAATTTCAGACTCTTGAAGGTCCAACACAATCTCATTAAAATTAAATAAATTAGAAAGCGTACCTCGTTCTTTTGAAACTTCAATAATGCAATCCGCTAATAAAATATCATCAATTAGATGCGTTTGTGTCTCCATTAATAAAGCAATATCAAACAAATCCCTCATTCTGGTGTTGAATTCCCCTCTATCCAGAGTGGTTTCAAATTTTTCAGCAATGATATTTTCAATGGAGTAAGACATCACTTGAATATTGTCCTCAAAGAACATGCTTTGAAATCTATTTTCAATTGCTTGAGGATAAACTAACGTATTATTAGAAATATCTAATTTTAAAGGAAGCTTTGTTTTTCCGGAAATTGCATGAATCGTCGCACTAAATCCACTGTAACCATCATCTACCTGACATTCTTTCACACTATGAATTTCATAATCAAAAAAACTGTCATCACATACACTGGCAACATCAGTCAAAATCGTTCTGATCTCATCCTCACTGTAAATCGTGGAATTGAACGTCAAATCAATATCCCTGGTGGTACGGTTGTCGATTCCTAATAAATTGGAAACAATAAACCCACCTTTTAAAATCATAGAATCTTTATATTGAGAATGACTGATTTTAGAAGCAAATTCTTCTAAAATATATCTTTGCTGCATATCGGTTGGTTTTATATTCTTCTCTGCAGCGCGTTTTTTAATCTCTGTTTTCCAATTATCTATATTTTTAAATTTCATAATCCAAACCCCTCTGCCTTTCTGATCTAAGGTGTCATATACAGAGTAACAATTTCCATGACCTTTTGTTTCATGCCGAACGCTTTCGCATAGTTCGCAAGTTTTTTTAAATCCGGTTTCCCTTTTAAAAAATAATTTTGAAGTCCTTCAGCATATACTTGTAATTCAATCCGGTTCTTGTTTCTGATAATGTCACAAACCGTTCGCTCTTTGTCATATACATATACCGGATTCCCATAAGGTGTTTCCTTTTCCATAACACCTAAATAAAGCAATTCCGGCTTCACATAATATACCTTTAATTCTTGATTTCTCAAATGATAGCCGCTTTCTGTTGTTACCGTAAATTCGTCTGGAAAACGCCCGGTCATCTCATGTAAATATAAAGCGGTTTCATTGCTGAAAATCATTTTTTGATTGTTTTGCTGCGCCAATTTAAAATCATCACTCAATGCATCCCGATAAAGATAATTCCCCCTGGAAACTCGTTCCAATAACCCTTTTTTAACAAACTGGGAAATGTCAAACTTGCTAAATCCATGAGAAATCAAATCTTGAGATGTGAAAATTCCATTCATGCTTTCATTAAACGATAATAATACTTCTTCCTTGCTTTTCATACGAAAAACTCTCCTTTCGTACATATATATTATCATATTTATGTACGAAAGTGAATAGTCAATCACTTATCACTGTCACTATACAAACAAAGTTCTTTATCACAAAGCTTTCTTTCACTACCGAATAACCAACAACCCACAAGAAAACCATTACCTTATGTCTCCGCCCACTTACGGGGCTAAAACTTTTTCAATCTAACGTAGCCTTTATACTTCCAGTTATCCAACAACCTTTACTTTGCCAACTCTTCATTACCCCGGCTCTTTTCTGGTTCTTTGCTCACTGCCTGCCCTTGCTCCTTCTTCGCTGCCATGATTTTCTCCACCAAAGAAGGCTTTTTGATGGAAGGAGACACCTGTTCCATACTCAAACTATGTTCAAAACCTTTGCGAATCTCTTCCATCTGTTCCCATGTAAACTCATGGTTAGCATATACTGACACCTGCTCCATACTCAGTCCCTGTTCAAAACCTTCGCGTATCTCGTTCATCTGTTCCCATGTAAACTCATGGTTAGCATATACTGACACCTGCTCCATACTCAGTCCCTGTTCAAAACCTTCGCGTATCTCGTTCATCTGCCTCCATGTAAACTCCGGTTTTGCATACACTGCCACCTGTTCCGACGTAAGCCCAGCTTCAAACCCACAGCGAATCTGGTCCATCTGTCCATCTATAAACTCCGGTTTCGCATATACCGACATCTGTTCCATACTTAGTCCCTGTTCAAAGCCAACGCGAATCTCCCTCATCTGTTCCCATGTAAACTCAGACTTTGCATATACTGACACCTGCTCCATACTTAGACCATGTTCAAACCCATCGCGAATCTCTTCCATCTGATCCCCTGTAAACTCATGGTTAGCATATACTGACACCTGCTCCATACTTAGACCATGTTCAAACCCTTCGCGAATCTCACGCATCTGTTTCCAGTCAAACTCATGGTTTACATACACTGACATCTGCTCCATACTCAGTCCGTTTTCCAAGCCCAAGCGAACCTGTCCCATCTGTCCCTCTGTAAACTCCGGTTTTGCATAGATCGAAACCTGCTCTGGTGTTAATCCGTCTTCGAAACCTTTTCGAATTTGTTCAAGACAATCCTCATCAAAAACCTTGCCCAATAACCCAAAAGCCTCGTCAACCATCTCATCCGTTAAATCTTCCTTATCTAAAAGAAGAAATGCCTGTTCTACAATCTCCATTTCACGCTGTTTCTCCGCCAAAGAAGGCTCCACTGAAAATTCTTCATAATTTGCAGCGCGACATCCATTCTCATAGGAAACCGTAACCTTACCAATTACCTTTTCATCAGATAGAATAGGTGTTACTGGTTTTCCATCCGCAACTCTGGTAAAACCAAAACCATTGCCACCATCTTCAATGACAAACTGATCATACCCATCATGCAACGCCGTTTCAATCGCATTCCCAATCACAATATCTTCACAATACTTCACATACTCTTCTTCAGTAAGAAGCTCTTTCATGTATTCCTGATCCTGATATTCTGCACCTAAAAACTCCTCAAAACACACATAACATTCCCCGCCATAACCATGTTCGTCAATGTACTCTTCCAAACAAGATGGACTTCCAAATTCCCGAACCGCTTCCTCATAGGCTTCCTGAATATCCGCGAGAAACTCTGGACTGTAATTTCGTTCCTTTACCCATGCTTCCTTGTACTTTTCATAAGCAATCGCATCAATGCCTTTAAACTGCTCTAAAAAATCCGGATGGTTCTTTCCCCATTCTTCCAGTTTCTTTTCACAAGCCATGTTCATAGCGGTATCATAATCATATGCTTCTTCATTGGTATTTGAGAATTCAGCATAGATAGCAGCAAGAAGATTCTTATCTTCAAGAATCATTTCTTCCGCAGTTTCAATTCTCTCGTCAAGAATATAAGCATGACCGGGATATGGAAATTTACAACTTTTCAAAACCTCCCCTAAATCCCATTCTGATAAAGTGTCCTTCACTTCCTGCAACTCCAACTCTTCCTTATATTCCTGATAAGCTTCCGCCATTTCCGCCGGCGTCAAAGTAATTGAAACCTCTTCTCCAAATAATGTTCTCTTAATTTCCATATCTCTCAACCTCCTGATTTTTTGTCATCAAACCAACATGTCACCCTACTTACAAAGTTCCTTATCTACACATTTTTCTTTTTTCCCGTTTTCGTTCTTTTTAGAATCATTTTCCTGCTTTTCTTTTGCTCCTGTAATCTGTTGTGATAAAGATAATTTATTGGAAACTGAATGTGTTTCCTTATTGAGACTAGCATTCTTCTGAATGACATCTATTTCAGCAATATCTTCACAATTTTGTTCTAATGTTTCCTGCATAAACATTTCTAAAGGATGATTTTCAACCCATGCCTTGCGTTCACTTGCAGGAATTTGACTCAAAGCCTTATTCCTTGCCAAAATTGCCTCTTCTTTTTCTGGTGTCATTGCCTTTGTCTCTTCTCTAAAATGGTTTAAATTTAAAATACCGTTCTGATGTGTTATAAACTCTTTATTCATATGTTTTCCTCCTTTTTTGTCATCTTATCAACATATCACCTTATAAATAGTATTCTTTGTCATTCTGCTTTTCACTTTTCCCTAGCTGCTTCTTCCTTTCCTTCGCCTTTGAAATCCGACTTTCCAAAGAATTCTTCCGTGAAGCCTTTGTCTTATCTAATAACTCCTGCGTAATCCTTTCATGCCTCTTACAATGCCGCAACTGCTCACTGTGCGCAATCTCGTGGCGAATCACTTCCTCTAACTCTAAAAGAAAAACTCCAACTGACCGTCATCCTTTTCTTTGAGCGGTACCTCTGCCACCTTCGCTTTCTCTTTCTGCTTCGCCTGAATCTCACGCCCGCTTCCAATAAGCTCCTCCAGACTTTTCTTTCGCTCCGGTTCCGCAACCTGCTTTTCCGGCGCCTTCATCGGTACATAGTCATGTAACAATTCCATCTCTTTTAATTCCAGAATCAGTTCATCAAAACAACGATTTAATTTCAATCGCTCTTCCCCTTCCGGAAATGCCTTGATAATCTCCGGCTCTCCCTTCCGGTTCACCGTCATACTGACCGCTAGATCTGCATGCCCGCATAAATAATCACTTCGTCCTCCGGCTTCTTCCACCTTGTCCTTCACATAACAAGCAAACGCCCGCGCAAACATCTCTATGGTACTCTGCCAATACCCATGAGAACTTCTTGAAAATTCCTGGTCAAACCGGATGGAATTCGTGTAAAATTCGGTCTGTACCTTTTGACCCTTGCCTACCGCATCCATGGCACGCTTGAGCTGCCAATGAGCACTCGCCAGCTCTTTTCTCGCATCCTTTCCAATGACCCTTCCCGTAATTTCCTTTCGTAGAGCCGATAATCCGTCAATCTCCGGATGCCCGTCCCCTTTATAAGAAAATTTCCAAATTTCATCTTCACTATAGTCTTTCGTCTTATCAACCAATGCCTGTACCAGAGAATCCTTCCTTGCTGCCTGTTCCTCTGTTAAATCCTTCGGAAAATAAAGCTCTACACTCCGTTTCAAAACATCCAAACGCCGATTCATAGCCTCTAACTGCCGTGCTTCCACTTCCGGCCCACTGGCTTCCTTGTACTTCATGCAATCTACCAAAGCGGCCAAAGCCTTTGGTACTTCCTTCCGGTGCGCCCGCTCTGTCATAAACCCTTTCGTACCTATCTCTTTCCCCAGAATGTCATCCAACGCATGTCCCCATTCATGGGCTAAACTTCCCGCACCTTTCATCTTCGTTAAATTGATGACTTCCCGAAGCGGCTCATAGTGCGCCAACGCATTTCCACTGCCCCTGGCTCCAAACGCAATAGATAACTTCCCTCCAAGGGAAATATCTTCCGCAGCAATTCCTAATGCCTTGCTCATGTCCAATAACGCATCATACCCAAAATCTAAAGAAGCCTGCCGATCCTGCTCATTCATCCAGTTTCCGAACTCTCCACCACGGAATCCGAAAACCTTCATGTAATCTTCTCCACGTGCCTGCTTGCCACCGCGATAGTCCTCCCCATCACGTTCCACATCCTCTAACTGCTTCGGCACAAACCCTTTCTTCCGCTTCTTCCCGGTCTCCAAAGTACCACCGGCTTCTTTCTCAAGTTCCGCCTGCTTCTCCTTTGTCCCTGCATACAATTTCTTTAGTAAATCCTGTGCAGCCTCCATAGATTCCAGATTCTTTGCAATCACCTTTCCTCTTTGTAAAACAAAAACCTTTCCTTCTTCATAAGAAGCCGGATCCGCATCATCCCCCGTAGGATAAAAATATTTCGTTCCCAACGGAACCTTCACACCAACCTGCGTCCGCCCACTGTAATCCTCCTGAAAAGTAACCGTATCCTTGCTGAAAACACATTTCTCAAATAAACTCAGGAAAGCCTTTTCCGCCGCCCGTTCCTTGTCCTCCGCAGAATAACAAAACTGCTTTTTCGAAATCTCCCGGTCCATCAAACGAAAATCCTGTACCTGAGCCGCTTTTAACATCTTGTTGTCAATACATCCATGAGCCTCTTCAGAAATACTTACATAGTAACGTCCTGGCTGCCGGATAATATATTGGTCCAGAAAATCCTTGTAAAAATGAAGTACTTCCTGTTCCGTCTTTAACCCCAGTACCGCATCCCGCAGCTTCCCAACAAACTCAATATATCCATTCTGTTTCGCTTCGATCTGTTCCGGCGTCTTGTCCGCATAACCAATCGCCGGTTTCGTAGGCGTGGCATCCCGCATCATCTTCATAAAATAAACAACACGAACTGGGATCCCGCTATCCACTAAGGCCTGATAATCCGGCTTCTTCCAAACATTGTCCTTCTTTACAAACTTCAACTTTTCCGCATCATTCATCTCCAAAAGATCATCAATACGTAATCCACGTAACTTCCATAAGTCCTTCTTCGCACCACCAATCTTTTTTCCGAAATCTTGAATCGCCATATTCCCCTTCTCCTTTCCTTTTTCTTGATTCACCGTAAATGAACAAAAACGCTTGCGTTCTTGCTGTGAGGTGCGCTTATATAAGAATTTCCTTGACGCACCTCTGGGCAATCCCGCGAAGCGTTTCACTACCTCACTGTTTCTTTTATTTCCATTTTACTTTCGTTCCCATTGTTGAATTCATTCTGCTCCTGTTTTGCTGCCTGAATTGCAGAATCTAAATCCACCTCTTCTTTTGGGTGTCCATGTTCCATCAGAACTTGATTAAAAGCATCCAATACCTCCTGACGGACCGGATAATCCCGCTCTCTGTCAGAAAAACACAACTCTTTCAAAACAAAACTTCCTCGCTTGCTGATGTCTTCCGGACGAAGCTCTTCCCATTGCTTGCCTGTCTTCATGTCCACACCGACCATGAATTCAGAAATGGAAGTGGCATGGGATAAAAATTCTGCGGTAATATCATTGATGCGAAGCCCCACCGCCTGATAATCCTCCTCATAAAAATCCTCTAAAAAATAATCCTTTCCAAAAAGAGTCTCACCGGATGAGAATGAAACAAGAATCCGATTCTGTACCTGATCAACATTCCAACCCATTCCTCCAAAATCAATGGGAATCTCCTTTCCTTCACAGACAAAAGCATAAGTCCCAAAGAAAAGACCGTCCTTGTTCTTTTTAAATCCTGGTAAAACCATCTCTAAAGTTCCACGCATCACAACCGGATGAATCAAATGCTCTTTGATAGAATAAACCTCATGCTGATCCAACAAATGAGTAATATTTTCAGAGTCAGATGCATGCATCCCCTGAAAGTAATTCCAATTCTCTCCTTCAAACCGTACCGAACCCCGATGCTCTAAAGAAATATCCTTGATTTCATCATCAGAAAGAAAACCAAATGTATCACCAACACATACAGCCCATAAATTTCTGTCCATAAATATCTCCTCCTATAATCCCTTTTGCGTTATGGTGTATATAATAATAATACTTTGTGAAATAGGAAAAGGGAAAAGCGCTGCTGTTTTTTTAATAATTTTGTATCATATGTACTTTTACATTAAAGTCTGGAGTTTTGCATTATTTGAAGTGGGCGTATTAGTGCCTGTTAAACGTGATAAAGTTTTTCTTCCATCAGGTGGAGTTTTAAATC
>OAWJ01001152.1_pt1 | contig 16293 bp, 14 predicted proteins | sample 1517021 | NCBI WGS metagenome assembly OAWJ01 (sample SAMEA2580121, study PRJEB22360) | human gut metagenome | biome: human gut; feature: human-associated habitat; material: faeces | place: Denmark | collected 2008/2010
TTATAGCAATCCTCTAAAATAATGCATCTTAATCCAGCCCATCAGAGTGTGAAATCCTGCTGAATTGTCTTAAATGTATTATTTACGAGGATTGCTATAGAAAAATTTTACAGGGAAACAGTATCAGGGGGAGAATCCGGTACTGTTTCCCTGTTTTTTGTGTCAAAATAAAGTTTTATAGGGAAGTTTGTCAATCGAAACTTCTTGCAATCTCGGTATGGCGTTTTATAATAAATATACATGATATCAGGATTACGACAGCTGTTTTTACAGTGCAGTGGTTCAATGATATCAGGTGATAGATTGAGTTGTTGATATGCATCAGTGATTTCTGATGAAAAAATGGACTCAAAAGGAGGAGGGGCAGCATGGAGCAGCGGTATACTGTGACTCAGACCGCAGAAATCCTTGGCGTGAGGGCATCGGTCCTCCGGTACTGGGAGGAAGAACTGGAACTGAGGATATGCAGGAATGAGCAGGGACATCGTTACTATACAGGAAATGATATTACGCTTCTGGCTAATATAAAGGAACTAAAGAAAAGAGGACTTGCCCTGAGAGCAATCAAAGAACTGATTCCAAGAATTTCAAGGACTGCACCCGGGACTACTGCGAGCAAAGTGAAGCTTCTTGAAGATGAACAGCCTGAGAGGGAAAAAATACTTGAATTTCAGAAAATCATGGAACGTCTGATCGCTCAGGAGCTACATATGAAAAAAGAGGGAGAAGACCAGTGCCGGGATCTGGATGAAACGATCCGTAACAGACAGCTTGCGAGAAAAGAGGCTGCTGCAGCACTGGAAAAAAGAAGCAGGAGGATCAGAAGAAAACATTTGTAAAAGTTATCCATAAAGAAAACAGCTTCGTCTCTGCGGTAAACAGAGATGAAGCTGTTTTGAAATCATGAATTATTCTGCTGGATGAATAGCCTCTGTTGGACATGCATCTGCACATGTTCCGCAGTCTAAGCATGCATCAGCGTCGATTACATAATGCTCATCTCCCTGAGAGATAGCTTCTGCAGGACATTCGCTTTCGCATGTTCCACAGCTTACACATTCGTCTGAAATTACATATGCCATAATTAGAATCCTCCTTATCGTAATAACGTTTTAGGCCCCTTTCGGGGTTCTGCATACATTTTAATATATCTTTGTCTGAATTACAAGTATAAAATCAGATACATTATAAAATAATATTAAGTTAGCATTTGCTTACTTTACCTGCAGATTACAAATAGCTGACGGGCATGTGAATGTCTGTCCGAGCAGAGAAATTATCCTGCCAAAATACAGGCATTTGTATGATGGAAAATAGTCTGTTAATATACAAAAAAAATAAGAGTATCAAAAAGAAAGTGCGTTTTTGCTGAATTTATTGACAATTCAGACATAAACGGTTATAGTAAAGATACTTGCAAGGAGGCATAACACAGAAAGTTGTGCCTCTTTTGTTCCGTAGCAGGAATCAGAAAACAAATAGAAAGAATGGAGGAATGAAGAATGAAGAAAGCATTGGCAATTGGACTTGCAACAGTAATGGCGGTTTCCATGAGTGCACCGGTATTTGCAGAAGATGAAGGCAAAGGGATTGCAAAAGAGGACCTGAAAGTAGGAGTGATCTATATCGGTGATGAGAATGAAGGTTACACAGCAGCTCATATGAAAGGAATTGATGAGATGGAAGAGAAGCTTGGTCTTGACGATTCTCAGATTATTGAGAAAACTCTCATCGGTGAAGATGAAGGATGCTATGATGCGGCAGCAGACCTTGCAGATCAGGGATGTCAGATCATCTTTGCAAACAGCTTTGGACATGAGACTTATATACTGGAAGCGGCAGGGGAATATCCGGAGGTTCAGTTCTGTCATGCAACAGGAACACAGGCTGCATCCAGCGGACTTTCCAACATGCATAACTATTTTACAAATATTTATGAAGCACGTTACGTGTCAGGTGTAGTTGCAGGTCTGAAACTGAATGAAATGATCGAGGACGGCACAGTAAAAGAAGACGCATGCAAGATGGGTTATGTAGGTGCATTCCCATACGCAGAGGTTATCTCCGGTTATACAGCTTTCTATCTTGGCGCGAAGAGCGTATGCCCGTCTGTAACAATGGAAGTAAAATATACAAACAGCTGGGCAAGCTTTGACCTTGAGAAAGAGTGCGCAGATGCTCTGATCTCTGACGGCTGTGTACTGATCAGCCAGCATGCAGATACAACAGGTGCTCCTACAGCATGCGAAGCAGCAGGAGTTCCATGTGTAGGTTATAATATTGATATGACATCTGTTGCTCCGAACACAGCACTTACTTCTGCATCTATGGACTGGGGTGTATATTATACATACGCAGTACAGTGTATGCTTGACGGCACAGCAATTGATACTGACTGGTGTAAAGGATTTGCGGAAGGTGCAGATAAGATCACAGCTCTCAATGACAAAACTGTAGCAGAGGGTACAGAAGAAAAGGTCAAAGAAGTGGAAGATGCGCTCATTGATGGTTCCCTTCATGTATTTGATACATCTGCATTTACAGTAGACGGCAAGGAACTTGATACTTATAAGAAGGGTGATACAGAGTACATTTCTGACGGATACTTCCATGAATCTGAATATGGTTCCGCACCTGCATTTGATATTGCGATTGATGGAATTACATCTATTACAGAATAAGAAAATTGCTGGAGCTGCAAAGCGCGGAGCAATTTACGACAGCAGGGCTGCCCGGGCGGCAGCTCTGCTGTTTTCATATCGTACGTGCAAAAGAAGTCTTGAAGTCTTCTGACAGAAGGTTTCTTTTGCTGTATTATGGAGTATACAGGAGAGCAATTCCATAATTCAGAAGTAGGATTAAATGATATCGGCAGTCAAAGAGACAGGACTTTTACTGTAGATTGGATATCATTAGATAAAAGGAGGAAACGATAGTGGGAGAAAACTATGCACTTGAACTTAGAGATATTTCCAAGAGTTTTGGTTCGGTCCAGGCGAATGATCATGTAGATCTCACACTGAGAAAATCGGAGATTCTTGCAATTCTGGGTGAAAACGGAAGCGGAAAGACAACTCTGATGAATATGATCTATGGAATTTATTATCCGGATGAAGGACATATTTTTGTAAATGGAAAAGAAGTAACGATCCGTTCACCGAAAGATTCCTATGAACTGGGAATCGGTATGGTACATCAGCATTTTAAACTGGTAGATGTACTGACAGCAGCAGAGAATATTGTTCTGGGACTTCCGGGAAAGGGAAAGCTGGACATGAAGAGGATCACAGAGGATATTCAGAAGCTGGCAGATAAATATGGCTTTGAATTGGATCTGTCACAGAAGATCTACGAAATGTCCGTTTCCCAGAAGCAGACAGTTGAGATCATAAAGATGCTCTACCGCGGTGCAAGGATTCTGATCCTGGATGAGCCGACCGCAGTTCTGACACCACAGGAGTCTGACCGGTTATTCGATATTTTGAGAAATATGAGAAAAGATGGATGTTCCATTATGATCATCACGCACAAACTCCAGGAAGTTCTGGCGTTATCAGACCGTGTGGCAATACTCAGAAAAGGAAAGTATATTGATACAGTAGAAACAGCTCAGGCAAATGCACAGAGCCTGTCAGAGATGATGGTAGGCGGCAGAGTAGATCTTAATATCGACCGCCCTGAACCGGAGAATGTAAAGAAACGATTAGTAGTCAAAGGTCTGAACTGTAAAAATAAAGAAGAGGTAAAAACTCTGGACGATGTTGATCTGACAGTAAATGCAGGAGAGATTCTGGGTATTGCCGGCATTTCCGGAAGCGGTCAGAAAGAATTTCTGGAGGCAATTGCAGGACTCCAGGCGATAGAGAGCGGTTCGATTACCCTGCTTGATGACAATGGAAAAGGAACAGAGCTTGCAGGAATGGATTCTATCTCCATTAATAAAGCAGGGATCAGCCTTGCTTTTGTTCCGGAAGACCGTATTGGTATGGGGCTTGTGGGCGATATGGATATGACCGATAATATGATGCTCAGAAGCTATCGCAATGGTAAAAGTCCATTCCTGGATCGAAAAGGTCCAAAGGCACTGGCGTTAAAAATCAAAGAACAGCTTGAAGTCATGACTCCAAGTATTTCCGCACCTGTCCGTCAGATGTCAGGAGGAAATGTGCAGAAGGTTCTGGTAGGAAGAGAAATTGCCCAGAATCCGAAAGTGCTTCTGGTAGCTTTCCCAACTCGAGGGGTGGATGTCAATACCTCCCATGTGATCTACCGTCTTCTGAATGAACAGAAGAAAAAAGGGGTTGCAGTAGTCTGTGTTATTGAGGATCTTGATGTAGTTCTTGAACTGTGTGACAGGATTGCAGTGTTCTGCGGAGGTAAAATCAGCGGAATTGAGGATGGAAGAACTGCAACGAAAGAGGAAATCGGGCTTCTTATGACGAAGCATGAAAAAGGAGGGACACAGGCATGAAGAAAGAACCTTTCTTACAGGTAAGTAAAAGAAGAAACAAAGCCAGATGGCAGGAACGTCTTCTGATCCGTTTCATTGCATTGATCCTTGCACTGATCGTGTGCGGAGCGGTGATCGTTGCCCTGGTAAAGATGAATCCGGTGGATGTCTATAAGGCAATCTGGGATGGAGCAATGGGTTCGGAACGCCGTCTGTGGCAGACCATACGAGATACAATGGTACTGCTGTGTATTTCCATTGGTCTGGCACCTGCATTTAAAATGAAATTCTGGAACATCGGTGCAGAAGGTCAGATCCTGATCGGTGGTGCCTGCTCTGCTGCCGTCATGATCTATGCAGGAGATAAGATGCCTACAGGGTTACTCCTGATTGTAATGTTTGTGGCAAGTGCACTTGGCGGAATGATCTGGGGAATGATCCCGGCTGTATTTAAAGCAAACTGGAATACAAATGAGACACTGTTTACTCTGATGTTGAATTATGTTGCCATGCAGGTAGTAACTTATTGTATTGTATTCTGGGAAAATCCGAAAGGTTCCAATACAGTCGGTATCATCAATCAGGCTACAAAAGGCGGATGGCTTCCGGAATTGTTCGGACAGAAATATGGCTGGAATGTAGTCATTGTCCTGATTCTGACAGTGGGAATGTTTATTTATCTGAAATACTGTAAGCAGGGCTATGAGATCGCAGTAGTAGGTGAGAGCGAGAATACTGCCAGATATGCCGGTATCCAGGTGAAAAAGGTTATTATCCGTACAATGGCAATCTCCGGTGCAATCTGTGGTATCGCAGGTTTTGTTATTGTCAGCGGAGCCAGCCATACGATTTCCACTGCAACAGCAGGCGGTCGTGGATTTACTGCGATCATTGTCGCATGGCTTTCCAAGTTTAATACATTTATTATGGTTGCAGTTTCCTTTGGCATCGTATTTATGAATCAGGGTGCCGTACAGATCGCAACACAGTATGGACTGAATGAGAATGCTTCCAATGTTCTTCTGGGAATCATTCTGTTTTTCCTGATCGGTGCAGAATTCTTTATCAACTACAGAGTAAAGCGTGCAAAGAAATAGGAGGTAGCGGCAATGAGTGTACTGATAGTTTTTATTCAAAAAGCAATTGTCCAGGGCATCTGTATTCTGTATGGGGCGCTTGGTGAGATTATGACAGAGAAATCCGGTAACCTGAATCTTGGTATTCCGGGAATTATGTATATGGGCGGCATTTCAGGTCTGATGGGAGCTTTCCTCTATGAGAAGGATAATCCTGATCCCAATGCACTTGTGGGTGTACTGATATCGTTTTTGTGTGCGTTTGCATGTGCTGCGATCGGTGGTCTGATTTACAGTATCCTGACTATCACACTTCGTGTAAATCAGAATGTAACAGGTCTTGCACTTACCATTTTTGGTACAGGTTTTGGTAACTTCTTTGGCGGTTCTATTTCCAAGCTTGCAGGCGGTGTAGGACAGATTTCCGTAAAAGTAACAGGAAGTGCCTATACGGCAAAAATCCCGGGATTGTCTAAGATTCCGGTTATCGGAGGTATTTTATTTAATTATGGTTTCCTTACATATCTCTGTATTATTATAGCAGTCCTGTTATCGTTTTTTCTGTTCAAGACAAGAGCGGGATTGAATCTCAGGGCAATCGGTGAAAATCCGGGAACTGCAGATGCAGCAGGTATCAATGTTATCAAATATAAGTATCTGTCAACCTGTATCGGTGCAGGCCTGGCAGGTCTGGGCGGACTCTATTTCGTAATGGAATATTCAGGAGGAACCTGGACAGACAATGGTTTTGGAGATCGTGGCTGGCTTGCTGTTGCACTGGTAATCTTTGCATTATGGAAACCACTGAATGCAATCTGGGGAGCATTCCTGTTCGGAGCTCTTTATATTCTGTATCTTTATATCCCGGGACTTGGACGAAGCATGCAGGAAGTATTTAAAGCACTGCCTTATGTGGTAACGATTATCGTACTGGTATTCACAAGCTTCCGAAAGAAAAAGGAACACCAGCCGCCTGCTGCGCTGGGACTTCCGTATTTCAGGGAGGAACGATAAAATTAAAAGTTTGCAGTTGATTCCAGAGTAAAATAGTATTATAATATCAGAAGCTATAAAAGCTGAGTAGTATGAAGAAAAATTAAGGAGGAAATATACAATGGCTAAAGTATCAAAAGACATGCTGATCGGTCAGCTTCTTCAGATTGATGCAAATATCGCACCGATTCTTATGAGAGCAGGAATGCATTGCCTTGGATGCCCATCTTCCCAGATGGAATCTCTCGAAGAAGCAGCTATGGTTCATGGACTGGATGTTGATGTACTGGTTAACCAGATTAATGATTTTCTTGGAGAATAATCTTCCTGAAAGGTAATCATATGACGGACTATGACAATTGTTGAATTGTCATAGACTGACATGTAAAAAGGATGTTCTGAATAAGTTCAGGACATCCTTTTTTGAGAAATCTGTAATTTACTATGGTATAAGAAAAGAGCTTTCAGATGAAAACTGAATGCTCTTTTAATTATGAAAATTATTACAGCTGAATCAGCTGCTGAAGGGCAGAATCGGAAATCAGTTCTCCATGTTCTGTCAGATAAGCTTCTCCTGAAAGAGAGAAAGCCTTTCCCTGTCCATATTCCGTAAGAATATTACATACCCTGTTAAAATCCTCCGGAGAAAGTGATGACTGGTGAAGTACCAGTTTGTAAAGCTCATCGGCCGGATCTTTGTACAGGGTGTTTGTACCGGTAAAATAGCCGTTCAGTCCATGGGCGGCCGCAATCACATCGTCCAGTGTGTCGAACTCATAGAGACGGATAAGATTTACATCAGGAACCTGAGTATCATCATTTTCCTTTGCTCCGGTATTCTGAGCAGATTTGCCATCTTTTGTCTGAGTACTCTTCATCTTTGCTTCGTAAAGCTTCTGGAAGATATCAATAATATTGTCTGCACCGTCAAGCTGAAGAGTATCTGTCTTATCATTCCCCCTGAATGGAGCAAATTTGGAGAAACGGGTATCCAGTTCTTCAGGATCCTCTACTTTGGTAATGATCAGGATGATGCTCTCGGTACTCACCGGGATGGCCTCGATCATTAATGGAATATTATCTGCCTCAAAACCAAACTGTATCTGTGCCTGCTGCATCATATCGCGGAAAAGTTTCTTGGCTTTCTCAGTGCCGTAAGCCAGTTCACTGATACGGATCTGATGGTTCTCCAGGTCTTCTCTTGTCAGTGTGCAGCGTATCTGGTTGTCGTTGATCTTTTCTATCTTCATGTTGTCACATCCTATTCTGAATAACATTGAATTATCTGGCAGCTTCATAATTGCCTGTGAAAATCCATTAAAAGTGTTTCTGATAATGAAAATTTAACTTTTGAAAGCTGCGGACAATTACGGATAAATTAAAAGTTACTATTGTTTTTTTGAACAGCAATTTTAAAGGATTGCCATAGATGCGCTGCCTTTGGAAAATTGCTGCAAGTAACTTCAAAAATTCTATTGTCTGACTGTGAATTTATAAAATTTTATACACTATATTATATAACACAGAACTGCAAAATGTAAAGATAAGTAATCAACCAAAATATTAAATTTTTAGAAACAAAACAGAAAAAAATACATAAATGAAGAAAAACACTTGCATCTGTTTACCAGATGGATATAATGAAAACAGAAGAAGCAGTAAACCTGCGGTTCACATAAGCGAAGATCTGAAACATTAACCAAAGTGATCTTTTATTTCTAAACTTCATTGCCGTTTTTCATGCAGCGTTCCTGCTGTGGCAATGTACAGGTAAAATTTCCATGATGATAAGAAGTTGAAACGTTACTGTTCACTCCGTTCACAGTAACGATAAAACAGGTGCAGGGATATTGTTTTTTCAACAGCCGATAAGGTGCTTTCTAAAAAATCTTATGAAAGAAGGGAGGTAAGCTTACGGAAAATATATCACGGGCAACCAAAAAGAGCATGCGTAAACCACTGGAAAAAGAATTGAAGGGTTATCGTGAACAGGGAATTTCTCTGTATTTGAATGGTATACTCAGTAATCCGAAAACAATTGCAAAAGCCTGTCAGATTGCAGAAGGTGGTGGATACATGCGTGATTACGTTGAAGATGAAAAAGGACGGATCGCTCGTGTGGATTTTGATTTCGTCAAAGAAAAATAACAAAAGAGAAAGCTGCCCGAACAGATTCTGAATCAGTCCCCCCGATGTTCATAATGCCTTCGGGCAGCATAAGAATATAATTACGCATATCTTAAAAATTTGTGAAAAATACGATTTTGCAATACAATTGTAATATTTTATGGTATACTTAAGCCAGTATCATCAAGTTACCGATACAGTTGATAATACTGGTACATCATACTCAAAATAACTATATGAAATACCTTTCTGTGAGCTGATGTATCAATAGCGATCGTGTTACTGTCTGCTTTGTTTCCGGTAACACAATATTTACTGAAAGGAAAAATACTATGAATAAAAAGTATAAACCAGTTATCGCAGTTGCCGTTTTGGTCATTCTTGTTGCGATCCTTGGAATTGTCACTCATGTAGTAATGAAGTACATACCATCTTCTGAGAAAATGGATCTGAATGAATATTATGGAGAAATGGCAGATGGGGAGATTGCCCTGGTCATTGGAACTGAGAAACTGGAAGAACGTGGTCTGGTGGACGGAGACAGAGTCTATTTACCACTGGATGTGGTGAATACTTATCTGAACCAGAGATATTACTGGGATTCTGCCAATCAGCAGATACTTTATGCAACACCTTCGGAGCTGACTTCTGCGAGTGCATCATCTGAGGCAGGAGATAAGGTATGGGTGAAAGATGACAAAGTGTATCTGAATCTTACTTATGTGCAGGAATTTACAGATCTTGATGCATACATCACAAAAGATCCATACAGGATTGCCATACAGTATAAATTCAAAAATGTAAAAACAGTCACAGTTAAGAAGAATACAAGCATACGTTACCGCGGTGGAATTAAATCGGCTATTCTTACTTCTGTAAAGAAAGGTACAAAGCTTCGTCTTATTGAAGAAATGGAGAACTGGGATCAGGTAGCTACGGATGACGGATATATCGGTTATATAGATAAGAAGAAAGTGGGAGAAGCAGAGAAGACAAAATTTGAACGAAGTTTTAAGAAGGAACAGTATTCCTATCTTACTATGGACAGCAAAATCAATATGGTATGGCATCAGGTGACTTCCACAGATGCCAATGCTTATTTTGCGGATGCGACAGCAAATATGACAGGTGTGAATGTGATCTCGCCTACCTGGTTCTATCTGACAGATACTTCAGGAAACATTGCAAGCATCGCAAGTGCAGATTATGTATCACAGGCTCATGAAAAGGGGCTTCAGGTATGGGGACTGATCGACAACTTTACACAGGAAGTAAGTACAACAGAAACACTTTCCAGCACTGCGGCGAGACAGAATATTATCAGTCAGCTGATCCAGGCAGCCCAAGATGTGGGAATGGATGGCATTAATGTGGATTTTGAATCTCTCAGCGAGGATGTGGGAACTCATTTTCTGGAATTTCTGAGAGAACTTTCCATAGAGTGTCATAAGAATAATCTGGTTCTTTCAGTGGATAACCCGGTTCCTGAGGATTTCACAAGCCATTATGACCGGGCTGAGCAGGGAAGGGTTGTAGATTATGTGATCATCATGGGATATGACGAGCATTATGTAGGATCTGAAGCCGGTTCTGTGGCATCTCTTCCATGGGTGGAACAGGGAATCCAGGATACACTGGATGAGGTTCCGGCTAAACGTGTGATCAATGCCATTCCGTTTTATACCAGACTGTGGAGGACCACAGGGGGAAATGTAACCAGTGAAGCAATCGGTATGGATCAGGCGCAGCAGACAATTGCAGATAATAATGTGGAAACCTACTGGGATAAGACCACTTCCCAGAATTATGGAAAATATGATATAGATAATTCTACCTATCAGATCTGGCTTGAGGATGCTCAGTCAGTTGCAGAGAAAGTGAAGCTGGTATCCAAATATGACCTTGCAGGAGTTTCTGCATGGAAGCTTGGATTTGAAAACAACGGAATCTGGCAGGTAATCTCGGACAATCTGAATAATTAAAAGTTCTGCATCAGCAGGCTATAAAAACATCTTCTGAAACATATATTAATATAGAATTTTATGAAATACTGATTGCATTATTTTATGGAGTTGCTATAGCCAGTCTACAGGAACAGTGAATTTTCCCGTAGACTGTAAAAGATGTCTCAGGAGGTGTTTTTAGTTTGAAAAAATATGGACTGGAATTAATGTTAGGGTGTCTGCTTCTTGTCAGTTTTCTCATTCTGTCAAAACAGGCAGCTGAAGTTTCAGAGACTATGAGTTCAACAGAAAATTCAAAAATCATTCTGGTAGATGCAGGACATGGCGGGGGCGGGCCGGGGATGATCGGAGTGAACGGACTGGAAGAAAAGGGGATAAATCTTCAGATTGCCGTAAAATTAAAGGATTCTCTGGAAAAACAAGGATTTTCTGTAATCATGACAAGGGAAGAAGATAAGGGCCTTTATGAGGAGGACAGCAGAAATCAGAAAGCACAGGATATGCAGTGCAGGATTGCTATGATAAAGAAATACAGACCTGTGCTGTGCATAAGTGTTCATCAGAACAGCTATCAGGATTCGTCTGTATGCGGTCCCCAGGTGTTTTATTATGAAGATTCTGTCCGGGGAAAGAATCTGGCAGAGTTTATCCAGGAAGAACTGAATCTGGGACTGAAAGTAAAACGCCCTCGTGTGGCAAAAGGTAATAAAACCTATTATCTGTTAAAAAGAAGTGAAAGTGTTTTGAATATTGTAGAGTGTGGTTTTCTTACAAATCCGGAAGAGGCCGGACTTCTCTGCAAAGAAGAATATCAGAATAAAATAGTGGAAGCTATAGTGAAAGGGATTGAACAATATCTGAAGCAACAAAAAATTTAAAATGTTTAATTTATGTGAACTTGCTTTTAATAAGTAGGGATTTTTGCTATACTGATACTTGTTTGATAAAATCCCCCGGGAGGATAGAAGTATCTGCATGGCGGGGAAATGTACAGGGAGAAATTATGCTTGGAATTATTTATCTGCTTCTGGCAGGAATGCTGGGCTGTGAAGCATCGAAAATGCTGACAGGAGAGGGAAAGAGTGTGTCAGGTATTAATCGTATCTGGCTCATGCTTCCGGCTTCTTTTGGAGTCGGAACACTTTTACTGACCTGGATGGTATATATTATTTCCTGGTTTTTCAGTGTTGTGGGAAAAGCTGAAAATCCACTTTTGTATGGAAATATTATCGGGATGACAGGTGCAGCAGTTATTATGATACTGCTCAGCGTACAGAAATACAGAAAACAGGGAAGTTACAGGATATGGAATATTGATAAAACACAGGATAAGCGCAGATTAAAAAAGGAAATATTACTCTTTGGTCTGCTGACTGTATTTATTACATATATGATGTTTTATGTATTCTATATAAAAGACGGAATCCTGTATTCCGGCCTGACTGTGTATGGAGATTATGCACCACATACGGCGATGATGCGTTCTTTTTCTGCAGGAAATAATTTTCCCACACAGTATCCTCATTATGGAGGTGCAGATGTAAAGTATCATTTTATGTTTCAGTTTCTCACAGGAAATCTGGAATATCTTGGAATGCGTATGGACTTTGCCTATAATATCGTAAGTACCTTGTCACTTGTGGGATTTCTTATGCTGTTATATCAGCTTGCACTTAGGATCACAGGCAAAATGTGCTGCGGTGTACTGGCATTGTTTCTGTTCTTTTTCAGAAGCGGAATGGCTTTTTTCAGATTTGCATGGGAGCATATCCAGGCAGGGAATCTTGTGGAAACCCTGGAAGAAAATACTTCCTTTATCGGATATACTGTCAATGAGAACTGGGGATTGTGGAACTTTAATGTTTATCTTAATCAGAGGCATCTGGCATTTGGACTTCTGATGGCGACTTTGGCACTATATCTGTTTATGGACTGGCTGGAAGCCGGGACGGCACATGAAGAGAAGGGAATACTCTGGATAAAAAACAGAATCTTTTCGAAGGAAGGATGGAAAAGCAGAAATCTGGATCAGGCACTGCTTATGGGAATGTTTCTGGGTCTGTGTGCGTTCTGGAATGGGGCAGCAGTGATCGGTGGTCTGCTGATTTTGTGCGGCTTTGCGATTTTCTCGGATGGAAAAGTGGATTACGCTGTCATGGCGGGGGTATCCATCTTCTTTTCCTGGCTTCAGTCAAAGATTTTTATTGTTGGAAGTGCTATGAGTTCTCAGATTTATCTGGGATTTCTGGCAGAGGATAAGACTGTCCCGGGAGTTGTGAAATATCTGTTCTGGATGAGTGGAGTTTTTTTCCTTGGGCTGGTACTAATGGTATGGTTTATGAGAAGACGGGAGAGAGCAATCCTTGTGAGTTTCCTGTTTCCGGTGATTTTTGCTTTTGTGCTTCTGATGACACCGGATATTAATGTAAACCATAAATATATCATGATATCATATGCGTTTCTGACGATTTTCTGGGCATGGGCAGTATGCAGTCTTTGGAAAGGGAGAAATGGGCAGTCCGGGATACAGAAAACTATGGGAAAGATACTGGCAATAGTATTGGTGATATCTCTGAGTGTGACCGGGATTTATGACTTTGTGGTGATCATAAAGGGAAATGGTCCGGGCAGACGTGTGACTGTAAATATGAACAGCGAGCTGACCCAATGGCTGGAGGAGAATCTGGAGAAAAACGATCTTTTACTTACTCCTGAGTACAGCATGAATGAAGTGACGATGTCCGGAGCTATGCTTTACTGTGGATGGCCATATTACGCATGGTCTGCAGGCTATGATACGAATTACAGGGCTGCACAGGCTGTAACGATATACACCACATCTGACAGTGAAACATTGAAAAAAACAGTACAACAGGAAAAAATAACATATATCCTGTTTGAAGAAGGTTCGGAATTTGAACAGCAGGAATGTCGTGAGGAGACAATTGCTGCAGCATATGAAAAGGTTTATGAGACTCAGGATGGACGGATACGGATCTATAAAACAACAGAATAATCCTCAAATGCATTATTACGGGGATTACTCCGGATTTATGATTATGAGCCGGGTGATCACAGATTTACAGAGATAAGAGAGAATGTGTAAGATTATAGTAACCACAATAATTTTATAAATGATTAAGGAGGACGTACGGATGAAGAAATGGGCACCGAGAGTGCTTCTTGCAGCAGCTCTTGCAGGGCTGTCTGCATTTCTGTTAAAGGGAGATGTATGGACATTCTGGACCTGGTGGCTGTTGGCATTTCTGATGGGAATGGTTGCCATGCCTGTGACAGGGAGACTGTTTGCCGGATTTGAGGACAAAGGCTGGATGTTTTCAAAAGTGCTGGCGATTACTGTGACAGGTTTTCTTACGTGGTTTCTGGTAACTGCGAAGATACTGCCATTTACTGCAGCGACATGTATCGGTGTGTCTGTTGTATGTGCTGTTGGCTGTGGGGTTTTATATCATTTTCAGGGAAAAAATGGAATTGACTGCTTTCCGTCCGGAAAGGTAAATCTGATTTACGGAGAGGAAATTCTGTTCTTTATATTTTTCCTGATGTGGACTTATTTTGCAGGATTCCGTCCGCAGGCATACGGAACTGAGAAATTTATGGATTATGGTTTCATGGAAGCCATGATGAGAAGTACGACACTTCCTGCAAGAGATCTGTGGTATTCAGAAGGTACGATCAATTATTATTATGGCGGACAGTATTTTGCAGTATTTCTGACGAAGCTGACTGGCAGTAAAGTAGAACTCACTTACAATCTGATGCGTACTTTTGTGGCTGCATTTGCGTTTGTGTTTCCGTTTTCACTGGTTCGTCAGATGTCTGTGGACAGGCTTAAAGGAAGCCTGACAGGAAAGAAACGTTGTGTGCCGGCAGTGGCCGGGATCATAGCAGGACTTTCTGTATCAATTGCGGGAAATATGCATTATGTGGTTTACAGTAAGATCATTCCATGGCTCCAGAATCTGCAGGGAAAAGAAGCGGACAGCTACTGGTTCCCAGATGCGACCCGTTATATTGGATACAATCCGGGAGTGCCGGGCAAGACGATCCTCCCAGAAATGCAATGGGATACAATCCGGATGTGCCGGACAAGACGATCCATGAATTTCCATGTTATTCCTTTGTGCTGGGAGATCTCCATGCCCATGTGGTAAATGTAATGTTTGTGCTGTTTCTGGTGGGACTTCTTTATGCGTGGATGCGAAGTGTGCGGATGAGAGAAGCAGTGATCATGAAACCTGGACGAAAAGAGTTCTGGAAAAAACAGCTGTTGATTCCGCATATCCTGCTGGCTGCAGTGATGATCGGTATGTTCCGGTTTACGAATTTCTGGGATTTTATTATTTATTTCGTGGTGACCGGTGGAGTGGTGCTGTTTACCAATATCGTTCAGTTTGATGGTAAAGTGAAGAGGATTCTGGCAGTGACTGCGGTTCAGGCAGTGGAGATCATTGTGATCTCATACGTTGTTTCTCTGCCGTTTACTTTGCAGTTTGACAGTATGTTTAAAGGTGTGGGAATTGCGCAGAATCATTCTATGATCCATCAGCTGCTGATTTTGTGGGGACTGCCTGTGGTTCTGACAGTTCTGCTGATCATCTGTATCATCTGGGAGAAGCTTCGTGGTGGTGCGAACAGAAGTCTATATAAACTGATGAAAGCAATCTCTGTGCCGGATCTGTTTGCGATTGTCATGGGACTCTGTGCGATCGGGCTGATCGTGATTCCGGAGTTGGTTTATGTAAGAGATATTTACGAAAATGGAAACGCCAGGGCGAATACTATGTTTAAGCTGACTTATCAGGCGTATATGCTGTTTGGGATGACCATGGGATATGGTATTTTCCGTATGCTGGTGGCTGCACGTAAGAAAGTGTTTAAGGTTGTGTCAGTGATCGGCCTGGTATTGCTTTGCTGGACCTTTGGTTATTTTGGAAACAGTGTGTATGCGTGGTTTGGAAAGGTATGGGAGCCTTCTGAATATAAAGGATTGAATGCGACATCTTTCCTGTCAAATGATTTCACAGAGGATGTGGCTGGTATTAAATGGCTGAAGAAGAATGTGAAAGGGTCACCGGTGGTGCTTGAGGCGAACGGGGACAGCTATAGTGGTTATGAGCGTGTTTCTGCTATGACAGGGCTGCCGACTGTGCTGGGATGGTATGTGCATGAGTGGCTGTGGAGAGATGATACTGCGGACTTGAATGAGAAGAGCGCGGATATTGAGAGTATTTATACTTCTTTGGATGAGGAGCATGTGAAGGAGCTGCTGGAAGAGTATGATGTTTCTTATATTTTTGTTGGATCGAAAGAACGGGAGAAATATGGGGATGCACTGAATGAAGAGGTGCTGAATTCGCTTGGAGAAGTTGTGTTCCAGGATGAGGAGTATAGTACGTATATTCTTAAAGTTAATAAGTAAGAGGGCGAAAAATGGCGGCAGTTTGTGTCGCCATTTTTTGTTTGGGTCAAAAAGGGACGCGTAAAAAAATATTTCATTTCCTGTGCGGTTTCGGGCACTAAGATATTCTAAGCCGCTAAAAATCTGCTAAAAGCATGAGAAATCAGAGCCAAACTCGCCTGCGGCTCAGACAGTGTCTCTGATTTCTCATAACGCAGATTTTTGCCGGCTAAGAATATCTAAGTACCCTGCAAATGCACA